>LXOW01210043.1_pt3 | contig 64065 bp, 46 predicted proteins | sample 1368591 | NCBI WGS metagenome assembly LXOW01 (sample SAMN04884650, study PRJNA319009) | bovine gut metagenome | isolation source: Cow rumen | host: Bos taurus | place: Italy: Legnaro (PD) | collected 2014-07-09
ACGCCGGTCACGCCGGTATTCACATCTACCGGAATAAGAAGCATATTCAATTCCTCGTCCAAGTCCGTCTTGCGCAACTGGTTCGTCAGGAAATCCGACATGTCGTAGGTGTAGTAATAGGTGGTGTTTCCCAACGAGTCTGTACCTTGCGTGAGTGCACTCAGCAGCGCGCAGGTATCGGTCGGTAACTCGCGTTTCGCGAAGAAGCGCTCCATACTCTCCGCTTTGACCAGCAGCATGTAGTTCGCAGGCTTTAACCAATCGTCACGCGTGATATCGGATGACGAACCTTGGAACACATTCTCTACGGCGATATTCACTTGCGCCTTGTTGACGTACGGCCGTTTGGTGATAATTCCGTCGGTGACCATGTGCGCCAAGATCGTGTCGGCGATACGACCCATAGGGAACGTGATACGCGTATGTACGCCCGCGGGCGCGATAATATAATTATAGGTGTCGGAGTCTTTTTTCAACTCTTCTACCAGCGCTTCTTTGTCCGGGTACTGCAGATGATTCACAGTGCGCACCTCCGAGTTGGCGTAGAACGGCTTCATGTCGTGTACCGTGGTGTCGCGACCGGCTTTCGAATAACTGAAGCTGTAGAATACGCCTAAGGCCACATCCGATATATTGAGCATGGTCGAGGAGCCGAACGAACTCTCAATAAGCAGACCTTTGAATTGCTGATTGAATTTCTCTTGACTCTCAAACGATTGGATAGACCAGAAATAATCCTTGAAATCATCGTTCACACGCATGCGCAACATAGGGACATAATTGCCATTCGAATCCTGTATAGAGTCGAGTTTCTCGGAAGCCACCACGATGCGGTGATTGGTCAGGATCGATTTGTCGCGCGAGCAGTAGTCTTCTATCTTCAGGTCCGACGGATAGGTGCCGTAGTACGAGAAAGTCTTCTTATCCAGCATATAGGCGTTGATAGCCATAGGAGAGTAGGCATCTCCTACCCAACTGGAGTAATAAAGATACAGGCATATCGAGTCAATGGTCGCGTTTGTAGGATACGAATACCCTTCCGGGCAGGCTAACTGCGCCAGAATAGACGCGCGCAGCAAACCGAAATCCGTCTCTATCTCACCTAACAGACACGAGTCGGATTGCGCGAAGATAGAGCCGCTGTTTTCTACCATGGAGGTCAAAGGGAAAGTATCAGCCATCACCACGATGGCATCGTCTTCGTTCAGCACGGCGCTACCGGCACTCGATGCGTCATCCTTACATGCCGTCATACAGCATGCAAGAATCATCATCCACAACCCTATTCCCGTAACCCGTTTACTCATTCGACTCCAATAAACTCTGATAAAATTCATGCTGACGCTTGCATGCCGCAACCAAATCTTCCGTCTCTTGATACGGTAGGCTCGGCTTGCCTTTGGTCTCTGCGTAGTTCACCAATCGCTGGTTCACGTGCGGCGAAGCATAGACGATCGCATCCGAGAAATCAACAGCCAGACGCATCAACTCTTCGTACCCGATCGGGAAACCGGCTATCGAGCGAACGTCCGTGTTGGCAATACCTTCGATACGCAACTTATCCGTGAAACGGGTCGGGAACGGCTTCTTGTATTCGTTGTCGTCCAGCATCAGCACGATCTTCGCATTGGCGAAGAACGGCTCATCGTTGAAGGCCTTTTTCAGGTACAGCGGAGCCAAGGCTGACATCCAGCCCGAGCACAGGATGATATCCGGCGTCCAGCGCAGTTTCTTCACCGTCTCTATCACGCCGCGCGCATAGAAAATCACGCGATCGTCATTGTCCGCATACTCCTCGCCCGTCTCATCCGCCACACCCTTACGGCGATGGAACAGGTCGTCATTGTCAATGAAATAAATCTGAATACGCGCCGATTGAATCGATGCTACTTTGATCAGCAGCGGATGATCGGACTCCTCGATAATCAGATTCATGCCCGAAAGCCGAATCACTTCATGTAACTGGTTACGACGCTCGTTGATCTCGCCGAATTTCGGCATGAAAGTACGGGTCTCATAACCATGGGACTGGAAATACTCCGGTAACTGACGATTGAGCAACCGGATAGGCGTCTCTTCTGCCAGATAAGGGCTAATCTCTTGCGAGATAAACAGGATACGATTCGGCTCTTTCATAAGGCATGCATATTTTCGCACTGCAAAATTACAAAAAATTATTCACATGTGCAAATTTTAATAAACTTTTATTAAAATATTCTGCTTTTTTCGTCTTTTTCTGCAATTATTGCGACTTTTCCATGCGGAATTAGTATCTTTGTGCCGAATTTTATGCATCATTCTTATGTTCAGTCGTTTGTATGGCATATTGCTACCGTTCTTTGTCAGTTTTCTGTTGGCGTGGTTATTGGACCCCTTAGTGAGTTTTATTCAGCATAAATGCCGCGTGAAGTTCCGTGTGCTCTCTGTGGCGATCACCTTGATCCTCTTTGTCGGACTGCTTACCTTGGGCATCTACCTGCTCATCCCTGCCGTGGAGCGCGAAGTGAAAGCGTCGGCGGTAGCCGTAGAGCAGTATTTCGCCAATTTCGATGCGGATAAATACCTCACGCCCGAGCAGCAACAGAAGATTCAGGAAACCATGGACGGACTGAACATGCAATCCTTGCTTTCTTACCCGGAGGTGAGGGACGGCATCAAGAATTTCCTTCCGAAATTAGGGGAATGGATCACCGGCGGACTGAGTTGGCTGAGTGAACTGCTCGTTATCTTTATCGGACTGCTGTATCTCATTTTCCTGCTCATCTCCTTCCCGTCTATACGAGCCAACTGGCGGAACTATATCCCGAAGAAACACCTGCCGGAAGTCTCGACTATTGTGCATGAACTGAGTGTCAACATGAATGCTTATTTCCGCGGACAAGGACTGATAGCGCTTTGCGTAGGTATCCTTTTCGCGATAGGATTTACGCTTACCGGCATGCCGATGGGATTGGTGATGGGATTGATCATCGGCGTACTTAATCTCGTGCCGTATATGCAGGCCCTCGGTATCCCGCCGTGTATCATCCTCTGCCTCGTGCAATCGGCGCAAACCGGCCAACCCGTATGGCTGACCTTGCTCTTGATGACTATCGTCTTCATTGTGGTACAAACCTTCCAGGATATGTTCCTCACGCCGAAGATCATGGGTAAAGTGACGGGCCTTGGTCCGGCGGCTATCTTACTCAGTCTCAGTTTCTGGGGCGCCTTGATGGGTGTGGTCGGCATGATCATCGCTTTGCCGCTTACTTCGCTTGCGTTGTCCTGCTATCGTCATTATGTGCTGCATGAACCCTTTGCCTCCGAGCTGCCGGTGGAGGAGAATATCCGGAAACCGATCAAAAACCGAAAGAAGAAATGAGAAGCTTACCCTTCTCGACAATCAGAGGCCTCTGAGCCTCTTTTTTTATTTTTTTCTTGCACATTCAAATTTTTTGTTGTAATTTTGCGCCGAAAAATTTTGGATATGAAACGTTTAGGTATAAGTCTTTTATTCGCCATGGTGGCGTGGACATGCATGGCGGCGCTGCCGGATGTGACGCTGCGCGATATAGACGGGCATGAGGTGGCCGTAGCGGATCTGGCGCAAAAGGGGAAACCCTTGATCATCTCTTTTTTCGCGACTTGGTGCAAACCCTGTATGCGTGAGTTAGCGGCGATGCATGAGCTCTATCCCGATTGGCAGGAGGAGACCGGCGTGGAGATCTATATCGTTTCCACCGACCAGGGGCAGGACACCCACAAGGTCAAACCGCTCGTTAACGGAAACGGATGGGAATACCATGTGTTACTCGACCCCAACGGTACGCTCAAGCATGCGATGAACGTGCAGAACATACCGCATGTATTTGTATTGGATAGCAAAGGAAAAATCGTCTATAACCACGTAGGATATACGGACGGTGATGAGGAAACGATTCGTACATATCTTCGTTAGTCTGCTATGTTGCATCACGGCAGCGGCTCATGATACGGTGTATGTGAGCGGTGGTATCCAGCACGACGGGTTGCTGGAATACAAGCCGTGGGCGTACAAGAGCAACAGCTATGTCGATGTGTCGATGTATTACGTCAACGATTCGAACAAGGCGCATTTTCATTCCTTGCGGGCGAGCACGCGAGCCGAACTGACGCAATGGCCTTTGCCGGGTTATGAACCGGATTTTCCCGGGCACGGCATCAGTCATCTCAGCGTAGAAGCTTCCTTCGACTTCGGAGCCATCACCGTCGGAGATGTATATGGTCAGTTCGGTTCGGGATTCATCCTCAGTCTGTACGAAGACCGGGCGCTGGGTATCGACGGCGCCTTGCGGGGAGCGAAGATCGATCTGACGCCTTATCGCGGAATCCATCTCACCCTTCTGGGCGGTAAGCAACGCCGGTACTGGAATTGTTACCACGACCATGCTTGGGGGTGGAACTACGCCCGCGATGCCGCGTTGGGCGGCGATATAGAACTGCATATCGAGCAGTGGTCGCAACGCATGCGCGACTTGGACATGAGCCTCATGCTCGGCGGCAGTTATGTCTCCAAATATGAGGCGGAAGATACCATCCTCACGCTGGTGGACAATGCGATGTACCGATATAATCTGCCGCGCTGGGTGGGTGCAGGCGATGTGCGCGCCCAATGGCAGATGAAGGGTTTTGATATTTTCGTCGAATATGCGCGCAAGGCCAATGACCCGGGTTTTGAGAACCACCTCAGTTACCGCGACGGCGAAGCGCTCCTGGTGAGTGCCGGTTACTCGCAAAAAGGTCTGTCCATACTGGCGCAGATCAAGCGGTCGGATAACATGTCCTTCCGCTCGGAGCGCAAACGCGAGGGTTTGGCCGGACGACTGAACCATATGCCCGCTTTTGCGCACCAGCACACCTATACGCTCGCCGCGCTCTATCCCTACGCCACCCAGTATGCCGGCGGAGAATGGGCGTTCCAAACAGAGGTGCGCTATACCGCGCCGCGTAAGACGCCTCTCGGCGGTAAATACGGGACGACGCTTCAACTCAATGCCTCGCATATACGCGGCTTGGCGTCCGAAGGCAGTTGGGCCGTTGACACGAGCACTGAAGGGGAGTATTATACCGATGTCAATGTCGAACTCAACAAACGCCTGTCGAAGAACTGGTGGCTCAACGCCATGCTGATGTATCAGACCTACAACCGGCGTGTCTTGGAGGGTCATGGCGAACTGGTTCGGTCCGGCATCGCCGTAGTGGAAGCGCGCGTGCATGTGACGGATAAGGTATCCATGCGCGGCGAACTGCAGTACCTCTACACGCCCCATTACCAGGGACAATGGATCACGGCGCTGTATGAACTCAGTCTCTTCCACCAACTCACCCTCAGCGGGCAATGGCTCTATAATATCGGCGGAGCGGCGGAGTCCACCAATGAGCATTTTTATACCTTCCTGGTGACCTATACCCATGCGGCGCACCGCTTGATGCTCGGTTATACCAAGACCAAAGACGGGTTCAACTGTTCCGGAGGTGTATGCCGCTATGTGCCGCGGCAGGAAGGTATCGTATTAAGTTATAATTTCACATGGTAAAACGGATCGTATATAGTGTTCTTTTCGCCGCTCTTCTGAGCAGTTGCGAGGTGATAGGTGAGGCAGACCGTCTCATCCCCGTGACGCCCGACGTGCCGGAAAATGCCCGCACGCACCTGCTGATCGATTACACCGGTTTCCGTTGTGTCAACTGTCCTACGGCGGCCGAGACCGCGCAGGCACTCCAGCAGACCTACGGCGAACGGCTCATCGTGGTGGCGATGCATCCTGCTACGAACCATTTTACGCAAACCAAGAACCCGCAGTATGACTACACCTGTCCCGAAGCGGACTCCTGTTACCTCTTCATGGGCGGAACGGAAACAACACCCTTCCCTACGGGAAACATCGACCTTACTGCCACCCCGGACGGCTATTTCCTGAGCCCCAACGAATGGGCGGCATATCTGCATGCGCGCATGGATGACCAACCCGCTCCGCACCTTCAGTTGGAGGTGTCCACAGACACGGTATCGCGCCGTATAGAAATAACCAGTTACACCTATGCCGACACCACGCTCCAATGCCGCTTGGCGTTATGGCTCGTGGAAGACAGCGTACCCGGAGCACAGATGATGCCGGACGGATCAACGAATATGAACTATCGTCATCGCCATATGCTCCGTGCTGCGGCCGACGGTACGCCTTGGGGCCAACCGATCGAAGTGGGACCCGTCGTCACTGTGCAGCAAACACAGATGACGGTTCCTGAGAAATGCAACATGGCGAAATGCGCCGTGACGGCATTGCTCCTGGATGGCAAAGACAGACATGTACTACAAGCAAATCAAATAGAAATACAATGAAAAAAATCGCTACTTTGGCTGCAACTCTGCTCTTGACGCAGATAGCGTCCGCCGGACTGATCGTCAGCGTGAATGAGCACGGTGAGATCACGGAAGAAGGAATGGAAATAACCCTCACGGAAGCGGAAGAAGACCCTCTATCCGGCGAATTGCTCATGAATGTGCAAGGCAACATTCTCTGTAACGCCCCTCTTACGGTCACCATCACCCGTTCGGCTACGGGACTCGTAGATGAGTTCTGCTGTGCGGACCAGTGCGCGATGGGAAACGGCGAATTGGAAGAAATACGTGCATACGGTTCGGGAATGGCTTCCTGGTTCATCCATTATACCCCGGCGGACAACTCTGACGAGACGATCCGCTATGTCTTCTCGGACGGTACGGACAGCCGCACGCTCGTTGTCCGTTTTGTCTATGGTACGCAGGACCTCGAGTCCACGGCTGCAGACTCACAGCGCCAGGGCGTTTATACCCTTACCGGTACACGTATCCAAACGGAGACGGACCTGACTGCTCTGCCTGCCGGAATATATATCACCCCTTCGAAGAAAATCATCAAAACCAATTAATGATATGAAAAAATTTGCCTTTTTATGGATCGCTGCCGGCTTGATGATGTCGGGCCTGCAGGCGCAAACCACGCAGAAACTGGTTGTACACCGTGCTGCCGGTGAAGTCGTTGTATTTGATTTGGAGGAAGAACCCGTCACTACGTTTGTGGATGGCGCATTGCTCATCACTACTACGCAGACGCAGATCGCTATTCCTCTCAATGAAGTGAGTAAGTATACCTATGAGAGTTGGGCGCAGGCTATCGATGCCGTGGACGCTTCAACCCTTCTGATCCGCCAAACGGCTGAGCGTATTGAGATTGACGGTCTGACCGACCATGCCTTGGTTGAACTCTACGACTTGGACGGCCGACTCCTGACCCGTATGCATGCGGAGGAAGCGAAGACCACCATCGTCTCTCTTACTGCTATCCCCGCCGGAACCTATGTTATTAACGCCGGAGGTACCTCCTATAAATTCATGAAACAATGAGAAAGATCTTTTTGACGATAGGTTTGTGGTTCGTTGCCACGAGCGCTATGATGGCGCAGGACGTATATGTGTACCGTAATGACGGTAACATGTATTATGAGTTGTACGAAACGGTTAACCGTCTCAGTTGCTCGAAACTGGATGCTAACCAAGTAGAGCAAACCCGCTTTGTGATGCAGGAGATTGAAGCGGCGGACGGACTTCATCGTATCCCGCTGGATGCCATCGACAGTATCAGTTTCCATGCGCCGGAATATATCCCCGCTTCCTTCCCGCGCAAGCACCTTATCGAGGAGTTCACAGGCCAAGGATGCGGTTATTGCCCCTATGGTATGGACTGCGTCAGCGAGTTCATGAAGGACGATCCCAATTTCATCCTTATTCTACACCACTACGGTTACTCGCCGGATAATTTCTCCGTGTCGGGTAGTAAGACCATCACCAATAGCTTGGGTGTAAGCGGCGCACCGAGTTCCGCTATCGACCGTGCCAACACCAGTTCGTATGCAGGCAACACCATCGTCTTCCATCCCGGATACCTGCCTTCTGTCTCCAAATCGCAGTTTGCTACGGAGACCTATGCTTCGGTGAATATCGCCAACGCGTACGACCCCGAGACACGTCGGTTGACCGTTACCGTCTCGGGTGCGATCTGCAAGAACGATCATCCGGCGCTTAACCTCACCGTACTGATCAAAGAGTCCGGTATGATCGATTGGCAGTCGGATTTCTACGAGACCTTCGAAGGTTGGTCGGAGTTCCGTCACTGCAATGCCGTACGTGCATACCTTACTGCCCCCAAGGGCAATGCCCTTTCTATCGATCCGACGCGTCATTATTCGGTTACCTACACCGCTACCCTCAACCAGGCATGGGTGCCGGAGAACTGTATGGTAGTCGCTTTCCTCGCTGAGTCATTCAAACCGATCATCCAAGTGGAAGATGAACCCGTTGTAGCCGGAACAGCCGGCGGCGATGATATTGAGCACGGAGGTATCACGGCGACACCCGTACCTGACTACTACCCCGAATCCGATCCGGTGAAAGGTCCTTCGGATTACAGTAACAAAGAGGTGCAAGAACTGACCAATTCAACGGCATACTACGAGGTTCAATCTAGCAGACGCTATTGGCAAATACAGGCATACAGTTCCACCACATTGACGATAAACGGCACAAAATGTGTTCCGTTCGCGTGGATCCATCTCTTCACCGACCGTACGGCTACGTCTATTCCGGAAGGCGAATATGAATTCAATACCTCCGGTATGCCGGGTACGGCGCTGGCGGGGTATCGCGACGATGAGAACTTTGCCGTGGGCGGTAGTGAGTTCTATTTCACCAGCAAGTCCTATTTTGACCAAGGTTACCTCGTGCCCTCTTGTGAATGGCTTATCGCGGACGGTACACTCACTGTCACCGCCTCCGGTTGGACAGTAGTAGGACATGCCCGTAACGGATCGGAGATCCGTCTCGAAGGAAAAGGTGAAATCAAGAACGGAGGATCAAGCGGAGCCCCGAAACGTATCGTACGCAAAGACAGATAATCAGGAAAGCTATTATGCAAATCATCACAACCAAAAAAGAATTGCAGGAAACGGTGCAAGCCTGCAAGAATGTGAACAAGACCATCGGTTTGGTGCCCACGATGGGTGCGCTGCATGCCGGACATGCCTCGCTGGTGCATCGCGCAGTATCCGAGAATGACGTATGCGTCGTTTCCGTCTTTGTGAACCCCACGCAGTTCAATAACAAAGAGGATCTCGCCAAATACCCGCGTAACATCGAGCGTGATGCAGAACTGCTCAGTACCATCGGTGCGCATTTCGTCTTTGCACCGACACCCGAAGAGATGTACTCTGCCGAAGAGATGAATACCACCTTCGAATTTGACTTTGCCGGACTCGACCAAGTCATGGAAGGTAAGATGCGCCCGGGCCATTTCAACGGCGTCGTACAAGTCGTCAGCCGTCTTTTCTATCTCGTCCAACCCGACAAAGCCTATTTCGGAGAGAAAGATTTTCAGCAGTTAGCCATCATCCATCATATGGTAGAACGCAGTGCTATGGCCGGCACTTTCGGCAATCTGGAAATCATCGACTGTCCGATTGTACGCGAAGAATCGGGTTTGGCACTATCCAGCCGAAACGAACGACTCTCTGCGGATGAGAAACAAACGGCACTCGCTATCTCCCGCACCCTTTTTGAGTCGTTGAAATGGGCAAAAGATGCGTCTGTAGCCGAAGTGCAACAACGGGTGATAGATACCGTCAATGCCGTTCCCGGTTTGGAGGTGGAGTACTACGAGATCGTCGATCAGACGACACTCCTGCCTACCGACACCTTCGCACATGCTATCGGTTGCATCACCGTCTATTGCGGTCCGGTTCGCCTGATAGACAATATCAAGTATAATTTGTAACTGGTGATTGGTCATTGGTAATTGTCTGCGACGCACATATTCCTTTTATTGAAGAAGCCATCCGTAGCGCATGGCCTGAGGTCGATATTTCTCCGTTGGAATCGGAACAAATCGATGCGAAGGCGGTGCGCTATGCGAATGTGCTTATTGTGCGCACACGCACGCAAGTGAACGAGGCGTTATTGGCGGGTTCATCGGTGCGCTTGGTATGCACCGCCACCATCGGTTTTGACCATATAGACACTGCCTGGTGCGAGGCGCATGGTATCCGATGGACCGCCTGTCCGGGTTGCAACGCCAAAGCCGTATGCGACTATATCGAGGAAGCCCTCAACGAATATCTAACAGCGAAGCGGTCTAACAGTGAAACGGTCTTACAGCGAAGCGGTCTAACTCTCGGTGTCATCGGTGTCGGGCATGTAGGTTCGTTGGTGGCGAAGATGGCGGAGCGTCGCGGACTGAAGGTCCTCCTCAATGACCCACCCAAAGGTATCGGCGTTTGTCTCGATGAGATCGCGAAGAATTGCGACATCATCACCTTCCATGTACCACTAAACCCTAACCCCCTAACCCCTAACCCGACTTATCATCTCTGCGATGCCGCTTTCCTTACCCGCTGCAAACCCAACGCGCTGATCATCAATGCCGCACGTGGCGGGGTGGTGGATGAGCAGGCCCTGCTGGCTAGCGGCCATCCGTATATACTCGACACCTGGGAGAAAGAACCGCATATAGACTCGGAGGTCTTACGTCATGCTTTCCGTGCTTCGATGCATATCGCCGGTTATTCGGTGGAAGGCAAACGCAACGCGTCGCAGACCTGTCTCGACACCATTGCCCGCACGTTCTCCTTACCGCCTGTCACTCTTCCTGCTTTCCCCTCGCATGGCGACACCGCACCGGGTTGGTTGGAGCGTATCACCCGCGACCTGCAAACCCGCCCCGAAGCCTTCGAATCGCTTCGTAAGAACTATCCTTTACGATAAAAAAGAAGCAGCGCTATAACTGCCCTGCTTCTACGAGATTGATGACCCGTTCGGTGATGCGGTCTTTATCCGCTGCGTCATATTCTTCCTTCAAGTCGTTCTTGAATAGTTTGGCGATGAATTGCCAGAAATTCGCACTCGCCTTACCCTTATACTGCTTGATCAGTTCATAACTCGTGCGATCGGTCTCACGGTCCATGAGTTTCATCAGCATCATACCCTGACTGGCATACATGCCCCGAAAATCCTTCTCGTATTTCTTAAAGAGATAGCGCTCGTATGCCCGCCACCATTTCTTCTGACTTTTTTTATCCGGTAACTTCGCCAACTCTTGGTCTGCATACTGCATATCTTTGGTAATCATCTTCGCGTACGGCAGACATTTCTTCACATCGCGCACCGTGCGCCAATAGAACTTCTCCTGTTTCTTGTTCCGGAATTTCATCGGCGGGTACACCCATACCTCATGTAGCCACGCCATATACAGCGTGTCACCGTCCGTCACACGAATCATGCAAGAGTCCATGTACGGACGCTTCCCTTCGGTTGTCGGGCTAATTAAAACATTGGCAGCGAGCATATTCATACCCACTGCCAACCCTACAAATATGTTCAGTATTTTTCTCAATAGTTCAACGCAAATACTACGCGGCCGGCGGACGGTTTACCTGTCACCATGCAAACACCCGGTTCGTTCTTATGTCCAGGCAGGTCTGCCAAAGGAATACAACGGATCGTTGCCTTCGTCTCATCTTTGATACGCTGCTCGGTCTCAGCCGTACCGTCCCAGTGCGCGAGCAGGAAACCGCCTTTCTTCAGTTCCTCTTTGAACTCGTCGTAGCTATTCACTTCGCGGGTGTTGGCGATGCGGAAGTCAAGCGCTTTCTTGAGCAGATTCTTCTGAATCTCTTCGAGCAAAGCTTGTACTTTTTCTACGATTCCATCGAGAGAAATCGTCTCTTTGGCCTGCGTATCACGGCGTGCGATTTCAATCGTACCGTTCTCCAAGTCGCGGCCACCCATTGCCAAACGAACAGGTACACCTTTCAACTCATAATCGGCGAACTTATAACCCGGCGTATATTTCTCGTCCGTATCCACCTTCACGCGGATGCCGAGGGCTTTCATCTTATCGGCAATAGGATTGAGTTTCTCCATCAACTTGGCGAGGTCTTCCTCTTTCTTGAAGATCGGTACAATGACTACCTGTATCGGCGCCAAGTGCGGCGGAAGAACCAAACCGTTGTCGTCTGAGTGCGTCATAATGAGTGCACCCATCAGACGGGTCGAAACACCCCAACTTGTGGCCCATACATACTCGTATTTGTTCTCCTTCGTCAGGAACTGCACATCAAAACTCTTCGCGAAGTTCTGTCCCAGGAAGTGACTCGTACCGGCCTGCAATGCTTTACCGTCCTGCATCATTGCCTCGATACAATAGGTGTTCAGCGCACCGGCGAAACGCTCATTCGGACTCTTCACACCTTTCAGCACCGGAATAGCCATCACGTTCTCTGCGAAATCGGCATACACGTCCAGCATCTCACGTGCATAGTCCTCAGCTTCCTCTTTGGTAGCATGCGCCGTATGACCTTCCTGCCAAAGGAACTCCGCCGTACGAAGGAAAAGACGCGTACGCATCTCCCAACGCATCACGTTGCACCATTGGTTGCAAAGGATAGGCAGGTCGCGATAGGACGAGATCCAGTTCTTATAGGTACTCCAGATAATCGTCTCGGAGGTCGGACGGATGATCAGTTCTTCCTCTAACTTCGCCTGCGGGTCCACTACCACACCGCGACCGTTCGGATCATTCATCAAGCGGTGATGCGTTACTACGGCGCACTCCTTGGCAAAACCCTCTACGTGCTCTGCCTCACGGCTTAAGAACGATTTCGGAATAAGCAACGGGAAATAAGCGTTCTTCACACCTTGCTCTTTGAATCGGCGATCCAGTTCTGCCTGAATCGTTTCCCAGATAGCGTAACCGTATGGTTTGATAACCATACATCCGCGAACGGCACTCTGTTCAGCCAAGTCAGCCTTCACTACCAATTCGTTGTACCACTTGGAATAATCCTCACCACGAGGAGTCAGTTTTTGAAAATTAGCCATTGTATAGACGGTAAATATTTGTTCTTTTTCCAAAAAGGATGGCCATCGACCATCCTTTTTGTCGAGAAGAGGCGACTCGAACGCCCGACCCCTACGTCCCGAACGTAGTGCGCTACCAACTGCGCTACTTCTCGATTTTGTTTCGCAAAATCTCGATTATTTGCTGGCGCAAATTTTCTCGTTCTTACGAAAGCGGGTGCAAAAGTACTGCTTTTTTTTGAATTGAGCAAATTTTTTGTGAATTATTTTACACTTTTTCGTTTAAAAGTGCGTTTTAGGGGCTTTAATGGCTCCGTTTTTGCTATAATTTCACGAACTTCTGCCTCCGTGATCGTGTCTGCAACAGCCGTTCTTGGTAACTGGTAATTACCATTATCCGTGTGGATGTAGGCTCCGTAGCGACCACGCAGGATCTGAATATCGCCCCATGATTGAATGGGAATCTCTTTTTCTTTCTGTTGCTCAATCAATGCAATCGCATCGGCTTGCGTCAACGAGGATAACTCTTTTCCGCGCGGCAGACTGATATAGGTTTTGCCATAATGAATATACGGACCATATTTACCTGTACCCGTGGTGATCGCTTGTCCTTCATATTCTCCCAACGAAGCGGGTTGTGCTGCGCGGAAGAGATCCAAGGCCTCCGATAAGGTGATGGAGAAGATGGATTGCCCTTTCTTCAGACTCGCGAACTTCGGTTTGTCATTCGCCGCATCACCCAACTGCACACACGGACCGATCTTACTGATCTTGGCAATCACCGGTTGACCCGTCTCCGGATCATTGCCTAACAATCTACCGCCTACTTTACCGGATGAAATCGAGGAGAGTAACGGTTTGAAGGTCTTGTAGAAGGAGTCAACGGTATTGACCCATTCGGCCTTGCCTTCCGCAATACGGTCGAACTGCTCTTCCTCATGCGCCGTGAAGTCATAACTCAGAATCTGCGGGAAATGCGCCACAAGGAAATCATTCGTGATGCGTCCCAGGTCCGTCGGTAACAGACGTTGCGTCTCTGCGCCGTAAACCTCGGTCTTCTGATGCTCCGTCACGTCTCCGTTCTTAAGAGTCAGAATCGTGGTGTCGCGTTTTTGACCGGGTACAGAACCCTTCTCGACATACTTGACATTTTGAATGGTCTCGATGATGGTCGCATAGGTGGACGGACGACCGATACCCAGTTCCTCCATGCGCTTGACCAGCGTAGCTTCATTATAGCGGAACGGCGGTTTGGCATAGGTCTGAATACCCTCTGCGCCCTGCAGTTTCAGTCGCTCACGCGGAGACATAGCCGGTAATACGCGGCGTGTTTCTTCCTCTTCGTCGGTCGATTGCACATAGACGCGGGTGAAACCGTCGAACGTGATCACTTCACCTACTGCCGTAAAAGCGTATTTACTGCCATGAACGGATACTTCGATATTGGTTTTCTCACTCTCTGCATCCGTCATTTGGCACGCAATAGTACGCTTCCAGATCAATTCATACAATCGTTGCTCATCCCTTGTCGCACCTGCTGCCTGTACGTTCATATAGGTCGGACGAATCGCTTCGTGCGCTTCCTGTGCACCTTTGGTTTTGGTATGGAACTGACGCGTATGTACATACTCGTCGCCGTACAGCTGCGCAATGACCTCTTTACTCGTAGCGAGCGCCAACGAAGAGAGATTCACCGAGTCCGTACGCATATACGTGATTTTTCCGCTCTCGTACAGCGACTGCGCCAGACGCATCGTTTTCGACACAGGGAATTTCAGTTTGCGGGCTGCTTCTTGCTGCAAAGACGAAGTGGTGAACGGAGGAGCAGGGATATGCTTAACCGGTTTGCGCTGTACATCGCGTACGATAAACTGCGACTTAGGCAGATTCTCCAAAAACTCTATCGCATCTTTCTTATGCGAGAAACGATGGTTCAATTCGCATCGCAATACCGACGCGTCCCCGGGATTGGCACCGACAAAATCAGCAAAAATACGATAGGACGACGAAGCACGGAAGGCTTCTATCTCGCGCTCTTTCTCTACAATCAAACGCACCGCAACCGATTGTACGCGACCGGCCGAAAGACCAGTCGTCACTTTCTTCCAGAGGATAGGAGACAACTCAAATCCTACGATGCGGTCCAATACACGTCGCGCCTGTTGCGCATTGACGAGGTTATAATCAATATCGCGCGGATGCTGAATGGCATCTTGAATGGCTGACTTGGTAATCTCATGAAAAACAATGCGTTTGGTATCTTTCTTATCCAGATCAAGCACCTCTTTCAGATGCCATGCAATCGCTTCTCCTTCGCGGTCCTCATCGGAAGCCAACCATACCGTATCGGCTTTCTTTACCTCTTTGGCCAATTGATCCAACAAGTGCTCCTTGTGTGCATCAATCACATAATGAGGCTGATAATTGTTCTCAAAATCAATACCCATCGAGTTCTTACCCTGTGCTTCTATATCACGGATATGACCTTGGCTACTCAATACATGATAGTCGTTCCCGAGAAATTTCTCAATCGTCTTCGCCTTGGCCGGAGACTCTACTATTACCAAATTTTTGCTCATATGCAAATATATAATAAGGTGTCCCTCAAAAAATCGGTGCAAAAGTAGTATAAATAATTTATTTGTGCAAATTATTTTTTTTCGCTTGCATATATCAAAGATATTTAGTATCTTTGCAGCCGAATTGAAAAAAATATTTGAAAATTTTTATAGAAAGGACTTGCATGAATATCTTTTTAGTCGTATTATTAGTGCTCGCGGGCGTCGCGTTATTATTAATGGAGATGTTCCTTTTGCCGGGTTTCGGTATAGCGGGAGTAAGTGGTTTTCTCGCGCTGATAGGTGCGGTAGTAGTAGCATGGATTTGGATCGGTCATGTCGCAGGACTGATTACGTTGGGTGCTTGCGTGCTCTTGATCGGACTCGCTATCTTCGGATTTGTGCGCAGCAATGCGCTGGATAAGATGGCGTTGGATGCGAAGATAGATAGCCATGTTGAATTGGCAGACAATAAATTAAAAAAAGATAAAAAGGAGGAATAACTATGGAAGATCTTAGTGCTATCTCTGTTGTGCTGTATGCCTTGATAGGCGTCGCCGTGATTATTTTCTTGTATTATGTGCCGTTCATGCTCTGGATCAATGCCGTAGTGAGCGGAGTGCATATTAGTTTGATTCAACTCTTTCTGATGCGTATCCGTAAGGTGCCGCCTACCAAGATTGTCAATTGTATGATCGAGGCGCATAAGGCCGGTCTGACGGATGTCAAGCGTGATGGCTTGGAGGCGCACTATCTTGCCGGCGGACATATAGAGCGCGTCGTGCATGCCTTGGTGTCGGCCAGCAAAGCAGGTATAGATCTGCCGTTCCAAATGGCAACGGCTATTGATCTTGCCGGTCGTGATGTATTCGAAGCGGTGCAGATGAGTGTCAACCCCCGCGTCATCGATACGCCGCCGGTAACGGCTGTGGCCAAAGACGGTATTCAGTTGATTGCCAAAGCCCGTGTGACTGTGCGTGCGAATATCCGACAACTCGTCGGAGGTGCAGGCGAAGATACGATTCTTGCCCGTGTCGGTGAAGGTATTGTCAGTTCCATCGGTAGTGCCGAGAGTCATAAGATGGTGCTTGAAAACCCCGATTCCATCAGTAAATTAGTGCTTTCCAAAGGCCTTGATGACGGTACTGCTTTTGAGATTCTTTCCATTGATATCGCCGATATCGATGTAGGTAAGAATATCGGTGCCCAACTGCAGATGGATCAGGCTGAGGCGGACAAGAATATCGCGCAAGCCAAAGCTGAAGAGCGTCGCTCGATGGCGATCGCATCCGAGCAGGAGATGAAGGCGAAAGCGCAGGAAGCCCGTGCGAAAGTGATTGAGGCCGAAGCACTCGTGCCGCAAGCGATGGCAGAAGCTTTCCGCAACGGAAACCTCGGAATCATGGATTACTATCGCATGCAGAATATGCAGGCCGATACAGCGATGCGCGAGCAGATTGCCGGCGGCGGAGAGAAGAAGGGCAAGAAATAATCGTGCAAAGCTAAGAAGTGAAAATAGCTTTATTGCAATATCCGATTGAGTGGGCAGATCCGCAGGCGAATATAGGCCTGTTGGATGAACGCCTGCGGGCTGTAGCCGGTCAAGCAGACATCGCCGTAGTGCCGGAGATGTTTAGTACCGGTTTTTGTCCTGACCGTCCCGGATTGGCGGAACCATGGCTTACCGGACCGACCTGTCAGGCGCTCCAATGTATGGCGGATACGTATGACCTCGCTATCGTAGGTTCGTTGATGGCAACAGATAACGGCAAACTGTGCAACCGCGGTTTTCTCTTCCGTCCCAATGACACGCCGCAGTACTACGACAAGCATCATCTGTACGCCAGCGGAGGAGAAGCGGAGTTCTTCACGCCCGGTAACGAGCGACCGATCTTTGAGTACCGAGGTGTTAAGATTCGTCTGGCGGTATGTTATGACCTGCGTTTTCCCATATGGCTGAGGCAGGACAAGAGTAACCTGTATGACATCCTCATCGTCGTGGCCTGCTGGCCTACCGTGCGCATTCAGTACTGGGATGTACTCTTACCGGCCCGTGCGGCGGAGAACCACTGCTACGGTATCGGTGTAAATATGGTAGGAACGGATGGGTTGCAGATGGATTATAACGGTCATTCAGTAGCGTATGATACCTGGCTCAAGGATGTGGCGGGCTTTGAGGAATATGAGGCCGGAACGAAGATTGTGGATTTGTCCATAGAAAAACTGAGACATTTTAGAGAAGTGCTGCCGCAATGGCAAGAAGCAGATGAATACCAATTGGCATATTAAACAACTGACGCCGGAAGAGCAGGTAGCTGCAGAGCGTTTGAGTACCGAACTGGATATCAGTCCGGTGGCCGCACGTATCTTAGCCGGTAGAGGTTTGCGTACCGGAGCGGAAGCACGGGCGTATATCCGTCCGTCGTTGGACAGTCTGCATGATCCTTTCCTGATGCGGGATATGGGTGCAGCGGTAGATAGACTCTGTCGTGCCATTGACAACAAAGAGCGTATCATGGTGTATGGCGATTATGACGTGGACGGTACGACAGCGGTGGCGCTGATGTATTCCTTCTTACGCACGCAAACGGACAACCTCATCTATTATATCCCCGATCGCTATACCGAAGGTTATGGTATCTCTACCAAAGGCATCGACACGGCGCAAGAGAAAGGGTGTACCTTGGTTATCGCGCTCGACTGCGGTATCAAAGCCGTGGATAAGATCGCCTATGCCAATGAGAAAAAGATAGACTTCATCATCTGCGACCACCATACGCCCGGAGTCGTCATCCCCGATGCGGTAGCGGTGCTGAATATGAAGCGCGCAGATTGTCAGTACCCGTTCAAAGAGCTGAGTGGTTGCGGGGTGGGATTTAAGTTAGTGCAAGCCTATGCTCAGCGACGCGGAATAGATATGCAGGAGGTCTATCGTCTCTTGCCGCTCCTGGCTATGAGTATTGCCAGCGATATCGTACCGGTTACTGGTGAGAACCGAATACTGGCATTCTACGGTTTGCGCGCACTCAATGCGCAGCCCTCTGTAGGCATACAAGCTATCATGCAGGTAGCCGGTATAGAAGGTAAGATCATTACTATCAGTGATTTGGTCTATAAGATAGGTCCGCGTATCAATGCGGCGGGGCGTATCAAGAGCGGAGCGGAAGCTGTGCGCCTGCTCATTACCAATGATGCGGAAGCGGCACTGCGTTTTGCTCATGAGATAGATTCCTATAATCAGGACCGTCGCGATTTCGACAGTAAGACCACCGATGAAGCCCTCGCGCAATTGGAAAAAGACCCGATGAATTCGAGTAAATTCACTACTGTGGTCTTCTCGCCGGAATGGCACAAAGGAGTGGTGGGCATTGCTGCCAGCCGTCTCACAGAGACCTATTATCGTCCGACAATCGTACTGACTGCCGGAGAAGATGATATCATCAGCGGCAGTGCGCGTTCGGTAAGTGATTTCGATATCTATACCGCTATCGATTCTTGCAGGGATCTGCTTACGAATTTCGGTGGGCATAAGTTTGCCGCCGGACTCAGTATGCATAAAGCAGACTTGCCGGAATTCAAGCGCCGCTTTGAAGAATATGTGGCGGCGCATATCACGCCCGAACAACAAGTGCCGACGCTCGATATCGAAGCCGAAGTGGAACTGAGCGATATGAATTGGAAGATGTATAAGATTCTTCAGTGCTTGGAACCTTTCGGACCGGGTAATGAGCGTCCGCTCTTCTTATGCAAAAACCTGATTAACAACCGCAATACCCGTGCGGTAAGTGAAGGCAAACATCTGCATCTGGACCTTACGGATTGTGTCGTAGCCATGGACGGTATTGCCTTTGGTCATGGTGATAAAGCGAGCCATCTGCAAAACGGCAAGCGTATTGATGTGTGCTTCTATCTGGAGGAGAACAGCTATCGCGGCAGAACGACCCTGCAGATGAATGCACAGGATATAAAATTAGTCGAAAATTGATAGTTAAAAGTTGAGAGATATATGTTTTCAGAAAGAGACACAAAAGGGCCGGTATTGCGCCGCGGATCCATTGAAGTGGTATGCGGATCAATGTTCAGCGGAAAGACCGAAGAATTGATTCGTCGTATGAAACGCGCGAAGTTCGCGAAATTGCGCGTAGAGATCTTCAAACCAGCCATCGATGTGCGTTACAGCGAAGAAGATGTGGTCAGCCATGACCGTAATGTGATTCAATCGACACCTGTCGATTCCAGTCAGAACATCCTGCTGCTGGCCAATGATATTGACGTGGTGGGTATTGATGAAGCACAGTTCTTCGATATGGGTATCGTGGATGTATGCAGACAATTGGCGGAACGTGGTATCCGTGTTATCTGTGCCGGTCTGGATATGGACTTTAAGGGAGTTCCATTTGGTCCGATGCCTGCTTTGATGGCCATTGCTGATGATGTATACAAAACCCATGCTATCTGTGTGCACTGCGGTGATTTGGCATACGTGAGCCATCGTTTGGTAGCCTCTGAGAAACGCGTTTTACTCGGTGAAACCGATAGTTATGAGCCCCTCTGTCGTGCATGCTATAACAAAGCCATAGCCGGTGAGGTTTGTTGATGTCATATTACCTTTAGCCATCCGAGATTGTTATACCTATAGCATCCCGGATGGTTTGTCTATGCCTGCGCCGGGCACGCGAGTGCTCGTTCCTCTGATGCGTAAGCAGGTGCGTGGCATCGTGTTGCGCGAGCATATAGAACCTGTGGAAGAGGCATTTGTCGCGAAGATCAAACCCATCCTCTCTGTCAGTGAGACGGCACCGGTTGTCTCTCCGGAACAATTGGCTTTATGGCAGTGGATGAGCAGTTATTATATGTGTACGTTAGGCGAAGTGATGGCTGCGGCTTTACCTTCCGGTTTGGACAATCGTTTACTGAATCCTCCCAAACGCCGCCGAACACATATTGCCCCATATGACGGACCCATCGAACCTATGCATCCGTTGTCACCAGCACAAAGGAAAAGTGTCGATGAAATCGGATGTTTCTGGGAGCAAGGCAAGAATATCGTCTTATTGCATGGTGTAACTTCCTGCGGAAAGACGGATATGTATATTCATCTGATTCAATCGCAGTTGGAGGCGGGAAAGAATGTGTTGTACTTAGTGCCGGAGATTGCATTGACTACCCAACTCACCTCCCGTTTGCAGCATATCTTCGGCGACCAACTGACGGTGTACCATAGCCGTTTCACCGATGCAGAGCGGGAAGAGTTATACTTGGCATCCGCACGACAGGAACCGCATGTGGTCATCGGCGCACGTAGCGCGGTGTTCCTACCGATTCCGAATATAGGCCTGGTGATTGTCGATGAGGAACATGAACCCAGTTATAAGCAGGCTGAACCCGCTCCGCGTTACCATGCGCGGGCTGCAGCGGTTCTCTTGGGACAAATTCATCAAGCCAAAGTGCTTTTAGGTACGGCCACACCTTCCGTAGAGTCCTATTACTTGGCGCAGAAAGGCGTGTATGGATTGGTCACCCTCACGGAACGTTTCGGAGGAGTGGAACTGCCGGATATCCGACTGATTGACCTCAAGCAGCAGTATGAGCGCAAGGAGATGTATGGCCATTTCAGTGACCCGCTCTTAGCGCGCATCCGCGAGACATTGGCGGAACATAAACAAGTCATTCTCTTCCAAAATCGCCGTGGTTACGCCCCGCAACTGCAATGTACCTCCTGCGGTCAACCGCCGCGTTGTGTGCAGTGCGATGTGCCGATGACCTTGCACCTGCGCGCCAAAGAACTGCGATGCCATTACTGCGGCTATCATGCGCCAATACCGCCTGTTTGTCCGCAATGCGGCGGAGAACTGAAATCCATCGGTTTTGGTACGGAGCGTATCGAAGATGAGATTCAAGAACTCTTCCCGGAGGCACGAGTGCTGCGTATGGACTTGGACTCTACGCGCAATAAGACAGCCTACCAGGATATCATCAATGCCTTTGCCCGCCACGAATGCGATATATTAGTGGGCACGCAGATGGTGACCAAAGGTCTCCATTTCGATGACGTACGTCTGGTAGCGGTACTGAATGCCGATCCGCTATTTAACCAGCCCGATTTCCGGGCGTACGAACGTGCTTTCCAGATGTTGGAGCAAGTAGCAGGTCGTGCGGGAAGAAAAGGTTCGAAAGGTGAAGTGTGGATTCAGACCTTCGATACCAAGAATGTAGTGCTAAGTATGGTTAAGAACCATGACTATACCGCTTTGTATAACCACCAGATTACGGAACGCAAAACCTTCAATTATCCCCCATTTCATCGGATAATTCGTATCCAGTTGCGAGATCATAACACAGCGCGGGTACAAAGCGTGGCCATGCAGTTGCAGGCGCATTTAAAACAGGTCTTCGGTGCGCGAATTTCGTCTGTCGTCATTCCGCCGATAGAGCGTGTACAGGCCTATACAATCCGAGAACTGAATCTCCGTATAGAGCAAGGTGCCAATATCGCCGAAGCCAAACGTCGATTGAAGGAGTCGATAGACTATATTCTCTCGAAGTCAACGAATAAAAATGTCAAACTAATTATAGATTGCGATCCATTATGATAGAAGAATCGAAACGCCGCGTGGCGTATATCAACGAGATGATTGAGAGTCGGCGTGCCGCAAGGTTAGTCAAAGAAGGAGAGGATTACCATGCCGAACAACTTACGCGCATCGCGCAGGAGATTTGCTCACGTCCCCAAGTACGAGTAGTACTGATTGCCGGACCTTCGTCCAGTGGAAAAACCAGTACCAGTCATCGGCTGTGTCTGGAACTGCTTGCGCAGGGGAAACAACCTGTTGCCTTGTCGCTTGATAACTGGTACGTGGATGGTTCGCTCACACCTCTCAAAGCGGATGGTACCAAAGACTATGAATCCATCTATGCCATTGATCTCAAGCAATTGGAAGCCGACCTCAAAGCCCTGATAGCCGGTCAGGAAATAGCCCTGCCTACCTTTAACTTCGCCGAGGAGAAACGTGAGTATATGGGGGATACTTTGCAGTTAGAGAGTGACGGTATCCTGGTGATGGAAGGCATTCATGCCCTCAATCCTATCTTGACCGAGCATATCGATGCCGCGAGTAAATTCAAGATCTATGCGGCCCCGATGAGTTCAATATCATTGGATGGCGAGCGGTGGGTGCCGACTTACGTCAATCGTCTGCTGCGTCGAATGAGTCGTGACTTGCGCACACGTGGAAAATCTCCGTTGAATACATTGAAGGTTTGGCCTTCGGTAGTAGAAGGGGAAGCGCAGTGGATCGAACCGTTCAAAAAAGAAGCCGATGCACTCTTCGATACCTCAATGACCTACGAACTGCCGGCGCTGCGTATGACGGTAGAAACGGCGTTGCAGACCGTACCGGCTACGGCCAAAGAATACGAGACCGTGAAACTGCTATTGTTCTATCTGAATTTCTTTGAACCGTTGCCTTCCTCGTATGTCCCGCGTACTTCTATTTTGCGGGAGTTTATCGGGGGAAGTCAGTTTAATGTGGGATAAAAGGTGCCCGTCGGGCATCTTTTTTATGCAAAATATTTGCATATGTCCTAAAAAAGCAGTACTTTTGCACCCAAATTTGATTTATGGGATTACTTTTATTGTTTTTGTTTGGCGCCATGGCGGTCAGTTTCCTGTGTTCCGTACTGGAATCGGTACTGATGTCAACGTCGCTTAGTTATATCAACTTACGTGAGGAGGAAGGCTATGCGCCGGCCAAATTGATGGGCAGTTATAAGGAAGACACGAGTCGTCCTTTGGCTGCTATTTTATCGCTCAACACTATTGCCAACACTATCGGTGCTGCCGGTGTGGGTATGCAAGTGACTGCTGTATTCGGATCGAAATGGTTCGGACTGGTGTCTGCGATAACCACCATCCTCATCCTTTTCTTCGGAGAGATTATCCCTAAAGTAATAGGAACCACCTATTGGCGCGAGTTGATGGGTATCACCGCCCGTACCATCCGGATTCTGATTTTTATCCTGTATCCGCTTGTAAGACTCGTCGAACTGATTTCCCGCATGGTGCCCGATAACGAAGACGATCCTTCTGTCAGCCGCGAAGAAGTGTTGGCGATGGTGAACGTAGGCGAAGAAGAGGGAGTCGTGGACGAAGACGAGAATAAGATTTTCTCTAATCTTATGCGACTTGATTCAATCCATGCGTACGACGTGATGACGCCGCGCGTGGTAGCAAAGATCGCGCCGGAGAATATGACACTGCGGGCGTATTATGACAACGATGAATACGACCATTTCTCGCGTATCCCGCTCTATAAACCCGAAGCGCCGGAGTATATCACCGGTTATGTGCTGCGTAATGATGCACTCGAAGATTTGACGGAAGATCATTTCCGCAAAACCCTTGGTGCGATTAAGCGACCCTTGCCGGCTTTCGATCAAGACTTGACCTTAGGAACGATCTTCGATTCGATGCTTAAGCAGAAGAGCCAAATAGCACAAATCATCGATGAATACGGCATGTTCGTGGGTATCCTTACCCTCGAAGATATAATCGAGACCATCTTCGGACTCGAAATCATTGATGAGAGCGATACCGTCATTGATATGCAGCAGTATGCCCGCGAACGTTGGGAGCAACGACAGAAGAAGTACAAGAAATTAGCAGTGAATACCGACAGTCAACCGACGGTCAACCGACAGTCAACCGACAGTCAAAGCCAAGATGAGGCTAACGATGAAGCAGAAAAGTGACATACGGATTCTAAACAAGAAAGCGAAATTTGAGTATATCATTTTGGACCGCTACACAGCCGGCATTCAGTTGTTTGGTACAGAGATTAAGTCTATCCGCGAAGGAAAGGCCTCGTTGGTAGATAGTTATTGTGCGGTGGAGCATGGGGAGATGTACGTCAAGCAGATGCATATCGCGGAGTACCGTTTCGGGTCGTATGCCAACCATGAGGTGCGTCGCGATCGAAAACTGCTATTGCAACGACGCGAGATACGCAAACTTGCGAAGGCTACGCAGGACACCGGAAAAACCATCATCCCCTTGGAGCTCTTTATCAATGAGCGAGGCTTGGCGAAGATGGAAATAGCCCTCTGTCAGGGTAAGCATACCTATGACAAACGGCAGTCTCTCCGCGAAGCAGATGACAAGAAGCAAATGGATCAATTAAAAAAACGAATATATGAGTAAAGCATTATTAATGATTTTGGATGGCTGGGGTATCGGCAACAAGTCCAAAGCCGATGTCATCAGCGTCACGCCGACGCCGCATTGGGATGCGCTGTTGGCGAAATATCCGCACTCGCAACTCCAGGCGAGCGGTGAGAATGTAGGTCTGCCTGACGGTCAGATGGGTAACTCCGAAGTGGGTCACCTCAATATCGGAGCGGGACGCGTAGTTTATCAGGACCTGGTGAAGATCAACCGTTCCATTCGTGATAACTCGATCATGCAGAACCCTGAGATTGTGGCTGCGTACAAAGCAGCACAAGCAGCAGGCAAAAAACTGCATATCATGGGTCTGTGCTCCAACGGTGGTGTGCACTCGAGCCTTGATCACCTGTTCAAACTGGTAGAGATAGCTAAGGAGTATGGTGTGGCTGATAAGACCTTCGTGCATTGCTTTATGGACGGTCGTGATACCGACCCGCGCAGCGGCAAGGGTTTTATTGAGCAATTGCAAGGAGTTTGCGATACCACCGGTGCACATATCGCGTCTATCATCGGTCGTTTCTATGCCATGGACCGTGACAAACGTTGGGAGCGTATCAAAATCGCATACGACCAACTCGTCAACGGCGAAGGCCGCAAAGAGACCGATATGGTAGCGGCTGTACAAGGTTGTTATGACCGCCACACGGAGGNNCCGCCACACGGAGGAGCATAAAGATACCGATGAGTTCATGGAACCGCTGGTGAACGCCAACTGCGACGGACGTATCGCCGAGGGAGATGTGGTTATTTTCTTCAACTACCGCAACGACCGCGCGAAAGAGATAACAATCGTGCTAACCCAGCAAGACATGCCGGAACAAGGCATGAAGACCATACCGGGACTGAAATACTTCTGCATGACGCCGTATGATTCGTCGTTCACCGGTCTGCATATCCTTTTCCCGAAAGAGAACGTGGAGAATACGTTGGGCGAAGTGGTCAGCAACCTCGGTCTCAAGCAACTGCGCATTGCCGAGACGGAGAAATTCGCACATGTGACTTTCTTCTTCAACGGCGGCCGTGAAGCCGAGTACCCGGGTGAGGAGCGAATCCTGATTCCGAGTCCGAAAGTGCCCACCTACGATATGAAACCCGAGATGTCTGCTCCTGAAGTGACTGAAGCGCTTGTAGCTGCGATCCAAACGCAGAAGTTCGATTATATCACGCTCAACTTCGCTAACGGCGATATGGTGGGACATACCGGTGTGTATGAAGCTATTGAGAAAGCGGTGAAGACCATCGATGAGTGCTCGAACAAGGTAATCGAAGCAGCGCTCGAGAACGGCTATGAGATCATCGTCATTGCCGACCACGGAAACTGCGATAACGCCATCAATCCTGATGGTACGCCGAATACCGCGCATTCGCTGAATCCTGTACCTTTCGTGTACATATCTAAGGAACACACGCACGCACGCGTGGAGGACGGTATCCTTGCGGACGTAGCTCCTTCGCTCTGTCATATCATGGGTATTGAGCAACCGAAAGAGATGACAGGACATAACCTGATACACTAAAAAAAGAAGGCGGCCCGAAAGGGTCGCTTCTTTTTCCAAGGTTTTTTGTACCTTACTTTCGAGCAACAATTACTCAGCGATGGTGTCAACTTCAACAACCTCTACTACCTCAACCTCAGCGTTAGCGCAGGTGTCCTGGCAGCACTTTTTCTCGCAGCACTTGTTGCCGCAGCTCATAGCAGCGAATGCTACAGCTACGATAAGAAGCATTTTCTTCATAGTTTACCAAAAATTTTTAAGTTAATAAAGCTTTATTTTACTAAAATCTCTCGCCTTTTTGCGAAAAACGCTGCAAAAGTACAACATTTTTTGCATATGTGCAAAAAAAATTGTAATTTTGCGCAATTAATTTTACATTTTATGGATAAAAAGGGCTTTTTTGATAAATCTGACCTCAAATTTGTAGGGTTAAACATCGTTTTAGCCGTTATAGTAGGTATTGCGATTCTTGTCGGTCTGATTATTTGGTTGAAGGACTATACGCAGCATGGCGTGGAAGTGGAGGTAGAAGATGTACGCGGATTGGTGGAAGCGGAAGCAGGACCCTTATTGGAGGCGCAAGGGCTTCGACTGATCGTGGTGGACTCGACTTATTCGGACAAAGTACCGTTTGGCACGATTGTTGAACAGGATCCAAAGCCGATGAGTCATGCGAAGCACGGTCGGGCAGTTTATGTGACCATCAACGCGACCACGCGACGCCAAGTGACGATGCCCGATTTGCAGGATATGAGTTATCGCCAGGCGGAGACAACGCTTCGAGGCATGGGGTTAAAGGTGGATACGATTTATGAGTATGAACCATCGGAATATAAAGACTTGGTGCTGGACGTGAAAACCGGCGATGTGAGTCTTAGTCCCGGCACGAAAGTTGCGGTAGGTACGCAGGTGCGTTTGGTAGTGGGGCAGGGTCGCGGTACAGAGATGGTCATTGTGCCCAACGTTATCGGTATGACTATGCAAGAGGCGCGCAGTACCTTACTCAATAGCCATCTGACGGTAGGTGCCGTCTATTATGATGATCCTAAGGATGGAAAAAAAGAGCAATATGTATATCGTCAAACGCCGAGTGCCGGCGAAAAGTTGATTGAAGGTGAGACTGTGGCTTTGCGGTTCGCTGTAGATATCCGTAAAGCATCGAGAATTACGGTTACTGCTGACCATGATGATGAGTGGTTTTAATGGAAGAAGAGTGGAACATAGAATCGGAAGAAGTCTTTGAGCGCTGGCGTTGCGAGGTGGACAAAGGTCAAGGCAAAGAACGCATTGACAAATATCTCGCGGAGCACATGACCAATACCAGCCGCAACCGCATCCAGACTGCTGCGGATGCCGGTAACGTATGGGTAAACGGAAAAGCCGTCGCTTCTAACTATCGCATCAAACCCGGTGATATCATCCAGGTGCTGCTGGATCATGAACCCCATGACTTCACCATCACGCCGGAGAATATCCCGCTCGATATCGTGTATGAAGACGAAGACCTGTTGGTAGTTAATAAACCTGCCGGACTTGTCGTTCATCCCGGGCATGGCAACTACGAGCACACGCTCCTGCACGCCCTTGCATACCACTTTGAGCAAAATGAACAAATGGTAAATGGTCAAATGGTAAATATCAACGATCCCTCAATAGGTCTTGTTCATCGCATTGATAAAGACACTTCAGGTTTGTTGCTTATTGCGAAGACGCCCGAAGCGAAGGCGCACCTCGCCAAGCAATTTTTTGATCATACAACCGAGCGTACGTATAACGCTCTTGTCTGGGGAACGTTCAAAGAACAGAGCGGAACGATAGAAGGCGCTCTTGCGCGTGACAACCGCGACCGCACGATCTATAAGGTGTGGGATCCGGAGGAGTGTCCGCAGGCCAAAGAGGCCATCACGCACTGGCGCGTACTAGAGCAATTCCCGTATGTCACGCTTGTCGAGTGTCGCCTCGAGACCGGCCGCACCCACCAGATACGCGTGCATATGAAGCATATCGGTCATCCGCTCTTCTGCGACGAGAAATACGGCGGGTGCGAGATACTCAAAGGCCTGCGCACACAGAAATACAGGCAATACATAGAGAATTGTTTCGCCCTTTGTCCGCGTCAAGTGCTACATGCACGTACATTGGGATTCACCCATCCGCGTACCGGAGAACGCATGTTCTTCGATAGCCAATGGCCGGAAGATATGACGAATGTAATTAATAAATGGAGACATTATGAGCCAAATACTTTGGGTTGACGACGAGATAGATCTCTTGCAACCGTATATCATTTACCTCAAAGGCAAGGGCTACGACGTGACGACTGCCACGAACGGCGAAGATGCCTTGGACCGCTTGTCAGAGTCGGTGCCTGCTATCGTCTTTTTAGATGAGAATATGCCGGGTATGACCGGTTTGGAGACGCTGCAGGAGATGAAGCGCCTGCATCCCGAAGTGCCGGTAGTCATGATCACGAAGTCCGAAGAGGAACATATCATGGAGCAGGCTATTGGAGAGAAGATTGCCGACTACCTCATCAAACCCGTCAATCCCAGCCAGATCCTGATGTGCCTCAAGAAACATGTGCACCAGCAGGAGATTGTTACGGAGCAGGTGCAGCAGAACTATCGCCAGGAGTGGGGTGACATCTCCTATATGATCGATACCGCCAGCACGATCGAAGAGTGGCAGGCCATCGAGCGCACGCTCAGCAAATGGGATATCGAGCTCGAGAACTCCGCCATGCGGTCGTTGATCGAAGACCAACGTACGCAAGCCAATGCTGCCTTCGCTAAATGGATTTCCAAAAATTACGAGAATTGGTTCAGTGGAGAACGTCCCGTCATGTCTCATGACCTGATGAAGCATTCGGTCTTTCCGTTGCTTGACAAAGGTGAGAAAGTACTGCTATGCGTGATTGATAACTTCCGTTATGACCAATGGAAGACCATCCAACCGCTCATCAGCGAGTGCTATACCGTCCGCACGGAGGAACAATATACGTCTATCCTGCCGACGGCAACCCAATACGCCCGTAATGCCATATTTTCCGGACTGCTACCGCTGCAGATCCAAGAGATGTTTCCGCATCTTTGGGTAGAAGAAGGCGACGAGGAGAGTAAGAACCAACACGAGAAAGAACTCGTTCAGACCTTGCTCGACCGTTATCGCCGTCGCGAGAGTTTTAACTATTGGAAGGTCAACGAGAGCGATTTCTGCGAACGCGTCATTCAGCAGTTACGTAGTTCGCAAGCGCCTTTGAATATTGTTGTGCTGAACTTCATCGACATGCTCTCGCATTCACGTACGGAGAGTAAGATGATGCGGGAGTTGGCGAACGACGAGGCGGCTTACCGCAGCCTCACGCTCAGTTGGTTTCGTCATTCGCCGATATACGACCTGCTGCGGCTCGCGTCCGAGATGGGACTTACCTTGGTGCTCACCACCGACCATGGCACCACGCGCGTGAAGAATGCCGTGCAGATCGTCGCGGATAAGAATACGAACACCAATATCCGTTATAAGGTCGGTAAGGCGCTGAACTGCAGTTCAAAGAACGTCTTCTCTATCGAGCAACCCAAGCGCGTAGGCTTGCCCTGCCCGAATGTAAGTAGCAGTTATGCCTTCTGTACCGGCAGCGATTTCTTCGCGTACCCGAACCAGTTTAATTATTACGCCCAGTATTATCGCAATACCTTCCAGCATGGCGGTATCTCGTTGGAAGAGATGATCATTCCTTTAATCACGTTGGTTCCGAAACGATGAAGTCTCGTACGAGAAATAGGTTTTTGTGGTGTATAGCCGGCATAATGCTGGCAACGATATGTGTGGCCCTTTGGGCATGCCATAAACCTCATCCGACCACCTCGCATCGACTCACCGTGCTGACATGGAATACGGGGCGCATGGGTAATTTTGTCAAACCCGATAAGAACGAAGTGCTACGCTATCTTGTGGACCATGATGCTGATGTGATATGTCTGCAGGAGGTCGATGTATATAAGCGACAGCAATTTTTGACGCTTCAGGAAGTGAAGGATGTGCTGGGCAGCAAGTACCGCTATTCGTATCTGGATTTCTCGGTGTACGACACTCGCCATCAGTTCGGCACGATGGTCTGGTCGCAGTACCCGCTCATCAACAAACAGAGCATCCATTATGAGACGCGGGGCAATATCAGCAACCGCTGCGATATCGTGGTGGACGGCGACACGCTGCGGCTCATTAATAACCATCTCGAGTCGTATAACTTTAAGTCGGAAGACTTCGCCGAGATGGATTCGTTACATAATTACGAAGGGCTGCGGGCGTCTGCCAAACATATCGAAGCTAAATGGCGTCGCGCTGTGCCGTTGCGTAATGCCCAGGCGCGTGTCATACGCCAAGAGATAGAAGAGAGTCCGTATCCGGTAATTGTGGTAGGTGACTTCAATTCTATCCCGTTGAGCTTTGTCTATCAGCATATCAGTCGAGGCTTGCACGACGCTTGGCGCTCTAACCATTTAGGTTACGGCGCTACGTGCGAACACCGGGGTATCGGGCTCCGCATCGATTATATCCTCTCGTCAGAATCGCTCATTCCTACTTCTTGCGCCGTTCCCCAAACCTCCGGTTCCGATCACAACCCGGTCGTCGCTACCCTCGAGTGGTAAATACTATGCTACATGTTGGAAATGACAATGAAACACGAGATACTTATACTTGGAATCGCGGCGCTGATGAGCGGATGCTGCGGAGTGACCGAACAGAAGATGCGTTATTCGGAAGCGATGATCAACGCCCGCATGACAGCCTGGCATAACAAAGATGCCGAGGTGGGATTCCCGAACGCCAACAGCACCAACGGCATCATCATTCCCTCGACGGATGCATCATGGGACTACGTGCCGGGTGTGGTAGCGAAAGGGATACTCGACGTATGGGCCTACTACCAGGACTCCGCGTGGGCGGATGCGTGGTACGAGGGCTTAAGCGCCTGGGGCTTGCAGCAGACGGCGACCGACCAAGGCGGTATATTAGACGACCTGAACTGCACGAAAGTGTTCCTCGGTTTATACGAAGGTGCCAAACCCGGCGGGCGATTCGAGAACGCGGACCATGCCGCCTATTTCATGGAACAGTTACGTCGCGGTGCGAGGGGATTAGAAGACCATGCAAGGCGCTACACGATCGCTTCCGGCGGTGCCGAAGGCGGATGGATGCACAAGGCGACGGATGACCCGGGCAAGAGTTACTACGGGCAGATGTGGTGCGACGGCGCGTATATGGGTCCGGCACTGTTAGCGCAGCTGATCGTATGCGGCGCGACGGAAGGTACGTGCCTCGGATGGAACGACGTATATGACCAATTCGAAGTGTCCTGGCCATACCTATGGGACGAGGAGAAGGCTTTACCATACCACGTGCTATTCTCGGACGTGCACCTTAATAATAACGCGCGCGCGATAGCGGAGATGGGACACGCGTATGTATGTAAGTATTCAGGATTCAGTGATCCGTATTCAGACGTCAGCGATACCATATGGCACTCGGAGGAGTACTGGGGACGCGCGGCCGGATGGTATATCTTAGCGTTAGTGGACGTGCTTGAGGCATACCTCGAGAACTTAATGAAGAGCGGAGAGTGGAAAGAGGGTGACCCATTGCCTTCGGCGCAGCATTTCGATGAGTTACGGAGTATGCTGACGCAACTGGCGGACGGGTTGGTAGCACGGCAGGACCCGGAGACGGGCTGTTGGTACCAGTTGCTTGCCTATGGTCCGGAGAAAAGTGCGACGCAGGGCATCGACGACACGGGTTCGCCCAAGTACACGAACGTAGAGGAAGGCGGCACGCAGCATAACTACCTCGAGTCGAGCGCGAGTTGCCTCATCACGGCGGCGCTGCTGAAGGGTACGAGGCTCGGGCTGATCGACCATGCGGAGGCCGGCAAACGCGGATTCGAAGGGATCGTGAAGCAGTTCGTGCGCGGCGAGGGCGCAGAGATGACGATACTGAGCAGCTGCCAGTCGGCAGGGCTGAGCAAAGACCGCAACGGTTCGGCGGCGTATTACTTGATCGGGAAGGATGTAGCAATACAAAATAACACCGAGGGAAAGGTCCTCGGTGCATTTCTGATGGCTGCCGTTGAGTATGAGCGGCTAAAACCTAAACGTAGCTCCTACTAAGAAGTTGATACCCTGGCTGCGGTAGCCGTATAGATACTCGTTCTTGCGATGCAACCAGTTATTGAGTTGCAGGAAGAGGGTGATGTTCGGTTTCGGCTCGGGGCGGAGGACCGCATGAGAACTAGGAGCACTAGGATTCCTAGGAGCCCTAGATCTGCCAACCCACATATTATACTCGACACCGGCATTGAGGTCGATGATCGGGCGGAGGGTATAGGTCGAGCCGTCGCTGACGAGCGCCGTGCGGCTGCCCTCGAAGCGGTTCTCCGAATAGAGCGACCAGTGCTTGTCGATACGTCCGTCGATACGCAGGCACAGATCCCAGTTAGCGCGGTCATAAACCGGCATGGCACCTGACCAGAAATAATAATCTCCATTCAAGTTGATGCGTACCACGTCGCGGAAATGATAGTTGATCTGTCCGCCGACTTTACCGCGGTTATAGGTAGCGTACTGGAAACCGAAATCTCCTTTGAGGTAGTTCACGCCCGCCAGCTCCACGAACGGCGTGGTAGCGGTATGGGCGACGAGCACGGTCTGATTCAGCATATAGGCATAACCTCCGTGGATCTCCATGAGCAGTCCGCGCGCGGGACGGATATGGAATCCGAGTTCGGCATCCACCGGCGTATAGGCCTGGACGTGGTGCTCGATGATACCGGCGTGGATGAGGCGATAGCGGTTCTCCTCCATAAACTCCTGCAGCGACCCGAGTCCGAAGCTTCCGGTAGCGTCCGCATAGACGGTGAGCCATTCGCGGGCTATCTGCGCCTCGAAGTTCACATGCGGCGAGGGAGCGAAGGAGATATTCTTCGTCCCGGATAACTCGTTCTTACCGAGACCGATATTCACATCCAGGTTCACACCCACATGCAAGCGCACGCGATGGCCTTCGTAGGCATAATAGGGTTCGATACGGATGTTATGACGGTTGTTATAGAGCGAATCGGGAATAGCGGCGGACAGCGAACCGAGTTGCAGGAAGTTATTCTGTACATACGCTTGCAGGCCCACATGATGCTCGTCGCCATGCCAATCGAATCCGGCTTTGGTGCGGATCTGATGTTCGGTGACCGCTCCGGGTTTGGAGAAGAGGTTATAACCCGTCTGCAATACATACTGCACGTCCTGCTTGGGCGTGGAGCGCAGTCCGAAGTACGCCTCTACGGTCCAGAGCGAAGTCTTATCAAGCGCCGTGAGGTTATGCGGTTTCGGATAGGCTACGCTATTCTTCTCCCACATACCCCATACCTGCGAGTAGTCGTAGAAATGGCCGTACTTATGATAATAGATATTGCCGCCGTTGAGTCCGAAATAGAGTTCGCAGGTGCTGAACGGATGCCGGAAGTCGAGTCCGACCTTGGTCTTACTGAGCGCCGCCAAACCCCATTCGGCCTTATGATGGGCATAGACATCGAGGATGGAGCGTTTGCCGTCGTCGAGGTGGTAACCGAAATCAAACAAGGTATTCGGATGTCCTATCGCGCCGCGGACATAGCCGTCGTAGTTCTTCCGTCCCTCGAAACGCGTAGGTTGCGAGAGGAAGGGGTGGAAAGTAGCGGAAGGGGTGAGGTCCGCCGTGAAGGAGGAGTACTCTATGGGCGCGGGTTCGATGGTCGTCTCCACGACTGCGGGTCTGGTAGCCACTTTTCCGGCAGCCTGTATCACCGGTTGGAAGTCGCGCTCGACGGTGACGGAGCGGTTGAGGTCGTCGGATTGAGCCTGGCAAATTGAAAATTGAAAATTGAAAGTTGAAAGGAAGCAGAGAACGAGCAATCCTTTCACCTTTAACCTTTCACCTTTCACCTTTATATTATTCATCTTCTTCATCGTGATCCTCCTTTTCTACGGGTTGTTCGAGTTGGTCGAGTTCGGCGAGACGCGCCTTGATGAGCGCAGGGATATCATCGCCTTTGGCGGTGTAGTTCTGCTGCAGCACGAGCAGGTACTGGCGTGCCTGGAAGAATTCTCCGCGGACTTTATTGATATCGCTGAGCAAGATGAGTGCGCGCGCGAGCCAGTACTGCTGCTGGGTATTGCTCTGCGTGAAGTTCATCACTTCGGCTTCGGCCGCCTCGAGGTCTTTGAGTTCGAAATAGCTCTGCGCGAGCAGGTATTCGGCTTCGGCCCCGTGAGCCGTACGCACTTCAGCCGCCAGGATCTTGAGGTCCGGTTGGGCTTGGGCCCATTCGCCTTTGGCCACGCGTGCTTTCGCGCGTCCGTAGAGAGCTTCTGCACGCATGTCATCGCTGACGGGCGTATCACTCAGGATTTGGTTCGCGATATCGATGGTAGCCTGATGGCGGTTCAAGCGTTGCGAGCAACGTAAGATACCGAGACGAGCTATGAGGGTGTTCTCGCGGCTCGAGGAGAGGGCGTTCATGCGGTAGAACGCTTCCATTGCTGCAGCGTAGTCACCTTGGTCGAAGCATATCTCCGCTACGCGGGTAGTTGCCTCTTCCTGATACGGATTGGCGTTACTCTCCGCAAGGAGGATATACTGCGCGAGGGCCTCGGAGGTCTTACCCAAGCGGTAATACGAATCGGCGAGGTAATAGCGCGCGGTGGTGCAATAGCGTCCGCCGGCGCAGTACTGCGTGATATAATTGCTGAGAGCGACCGTCGCTTTCTGATAGGATGCCTGCATATACTGCATCTCCGCCGCCGCATAGAGCAGCGAGTCTTCCTGCGTCGTGACGGTCATGTTGATCTTCGCGAGATTCTTGGTGTACGCCAGATATTCTTCCACGCGTCCGTTCTCCACATACAGTGCCTGCAGCGCATCAAGGGCGGTGTACGCCTCTTCCGTCGCCGGATATTTCTCGATGGTCTGGCGGTAAGCGGCGATAGCCTGGTCGGTCTCATGCAGGTTGCGGTAAATCATCGCGCGCTCGATGGAAGCCTTGCGGGCCAGCGTCGAGTGGGGATAGGTAGCGAGCAACTGTTCGTACGAAGCAATCGCACCGCGTTCGTTCTCCTGCTGGAGCTGTGCACGGGCGATCTCATAGAGACCGTCGTCGGCATAGTCGGACTTGGGATAGCGCTTGACGAGTTCGGAAAGGACATTCACTTTCTCGCCGTACTTATGCTGCAAGCCCAAGGCATACCCTTTCTGGAAGAGCGCATAGTCGGCTCCCGCGGCCTGCAGTTTGCTTACCTGCGAGTAATAGGATATCGCCGACGGGAACTCACGCGCATTGAAATAGCAGTCGCCGATACGGTTGAGAGCGTCCGCATAGGTTGGTTCGGTCGCCAGTGCCTGATCAATATAAGTGGTGAAGGCGTTTCGCGCGGCGTTGTACTGGGCCTGCGAGAAGAAGCAGTAACCCTGCAGGTAACGCGCGATGACGTAGTTGTCGGATTGCTTGGCATCGCTGCGGCTGAAGAAGGCCTTGAGGTCCTGTTCACACTTGCTATAGTCCCGCAAGCGGTACTCGGCTTCGGCGCGCACATAGTACGCCTCCGTGGTGTATTTATCCGATTCATGCGTATGTCCGATCACTTCGGTCATCCAATCGACGGAGGACTGCATCTTGCCTTGCAGGAAGTTATCGGCGCCTAACTGATAGCGCAGATACTGCTTGGTCTGCCGCATCTTCGGCGAGGGATTGGAGATCGAATCGAGTATTGCAATCGCTGCGGCGTAGTTCTTACTCTGCATCAGTGCATCGCTAAGCAAGCGGTAGATAGGTTCCTCGTATTTGGATTCAGGGAACTGCTGCAGGAAGTCGTGGAAGGCGCGAACGGACTCGCCGAGGGCGCTGGACGACTGATAGGTGCAGAGCGTATAGTTATACGCAGCTTCCTCCGTGATACGCGGTGTGAGTTTGTATCCCGCTGCAGCCTGGTAGGAGAGCTTTGCCTGCTCAAGTTGCTGGAGTTGGACGTACGCGTTACCCATCGCCAGGCATGCCGCCTCGGAGATCGTATCGTTCTGCTGCTTGACCTGCTTGAGCGAAGCGACGGCTGCGTTGTAGTTTCCTAAGGCATACTCTGCCGCACCGAGCATAAAGAGGTCATTGCGGAGCGGCTCTTCGTTCTGCGCCTTGGCGGCTTGCAGGTACTGCTCCAGGTGGTCCACCGCTGCGCTATACTCTTTCTTCTGATACGCTATCTCACCTAACAGACGATGCAGTTCGCCGTTATTGGGGCTGTCGGGATACTCCGCCAACAGCACTTCCGCACGCACGGCTGCCTCTTCGTAGTTACCCTGCGCAAACTGAATCTGAGCGATGTAATACGGTACGGTCTTGTTGTACTCGGGTGCGTTCTCCAATCGCTTGAGGGCCGGCAGCGCCTTGTCGTATTTCTGCTGTTTGTACATGCAGTAGGCGTAGTAGTACGTGCCGCGTGTGGCGTAGCGACTGTCGCCTTTGCTCAGTTGCGCGAAGTAGATCGACGCGCGCTGATAATCCTGCAGCATGAGATAAGCGTATCCGCGATAGAACGAATAGTCGGTCTGATGCTCGCGCGTCAGAGAATGCAGATCGATCGGCTCCAGGTATTTCAGGCTCTGCTTATAATGGCCTTTCTCCACTTGGATAATACCCTGCATCAACTTCACCTCGTCAGCAAAAGTGGTGTAGGGGAAGGCCTGCAGGTACGCCTTGAGGTCGTTCTGCAGTTGTTTGTCGCGCTCCGGAAAACGCTCCGCGAGGGCTTTATAGCGTATCTCCATCTCCGTCGTCTGGGCGGAGAGGGGAGAGGGGGTAACTAGGAACCCTAGGAGCCCTAGGAATCCTAGGATGATTTTTTTTCTCATCGAGCTAATTTGATTTCATTCCACATCTCGAGCAGCATCTCCTGGCTGTCACCGGCGTCGTGCATAAGGGCGCAGCGGTCGATGGTACTCTTGTCGGCATAATAGACGGGGTTGAGGTGCAGCGCGTGCGGGTCAAGGAGTTCGCCATCTACGACGATGGGATCTTCGCCGAAGAAATACGAAGCGTCCACGGTCTCAGGCCATTCCTCTTCGTCGTTCTGCTCCTCGAGGATCTCAGCAGCAGCCAACGGACCACCGGCGCAAGATACATAACCGATCTCGTCCATGTTCGCCAGTGCGTTGTCGGCGCGGCACATATAATCGATGAAATAGGTAGCGGCCTTGATGTTCTTGGCGTACTTCGGGATTACCCAACCGTCGAACCATACGTTCGAACCCTCTTTGGGCACGATATAATCGAGCATCACACCCATCTCGGCTGCCTCTTCGATGGCGAACTGTGCGTCACCGGACCAACTGAGGTTGAGCCATGCTTTGCCTTTGGTCATCTCTTCTTTACCGAAGTCCACTTCCCAACCGCAGATCTGTTTCTTGGCTTGGAGCAGGATCTCTTTGACAGCTGCTACGCGCTTCGGGGTGATGTTACGAACGAGTTCGTCGCGGTTCACCTTGCCGGCTTCGATCTGGTCGGCGAAAGCATAGAGCACGAGTACCGAATAAACATCGCGGAAGGCATCTTTCATCAGGATACGGTTCTCGAATTTCGGATCGAGGATAGCAGCCCAGGAGGTGAGGTCCTCGCGGTTGACGAACTGCGGATTATAGATAAATCCGGTGGTGCCCCACATATACCCTACGGTGTAGTCGCTGACCTGGATGTTCGCGTTCGGAGCCATTTGCTGGAACTTATTCAGCACGAACGGCGAGATATTGTCGAAATACTTGATCGAGTCGGGGATGAGGTCCTTCTGAATAGGGATCAGCAGATCTTTCTTGAGCATGCGCTCGATGATATACTCCGACGGACAGAACACATCATAGTCTTCGTGACCGACCTCAATCTTCGTGAGTGCGGTCTCGTTGATGTCGAAGGTCTCATAGACGAGTTCTACTTTCTCGCCCGTCTGCTCGAAATACCACTGCTCAAAACCGGCTTTGACGTCCTCGTTGATGTAGTCCGCCCAGTTGAGCACTTTGAGTTGATGCGCGCGGTCCGTACCGCCGCAGGAAGTCAGTACGATGGCTGCGAGAGCCATTACCCAAATAGAGATCTTTTTCATTTTTCTTCTTGTTTAGAGTTACGTATGTTGATATAAATAAGTACAGCCAGCATGACGATCAGGATGATCGTGAAGAGGGGACGCAGTTCGGGCGTGAGACCGCCTTTTCGTGCGTCGGAATAGATAAAGGTACTGAGCGTCTCGAGTCCGCCGGAACCCTTGGTAAAGAAGGTCACGCCGAAGTCATCCACCGAGAGGGTGAGCGCAAGGATGAAACCCGAGAGCATACCCGGCCACAGTTCCGGCAGCATCACCATGCGCAGCGCTTGCGCAGGGGTGGCGCCGAGGTCGAGTGCCGCCTCGTAGGTGTTGGGATTCATGCGGCTCAGGCGCGGCAGCACACTCAGCACCACGTACGGTGTACAGAAGACGACGTGCGCGATGCATACTGTTGCCAATCCCTGGCTGACGCCCAAGGCGACAAAGAGCAGGAAGAGCGATATACCCGTGATGATATCGGGGTTGATCATCGGTACGGAGTTGAGCAGACTGACCGCCTTGCGACTGCGCGCCCGCATGTTATAGATACCGATCGCGGCGAGTGTGCCGAGGATGGTAGAGACCACCGCTGCCACGAGGGCAATGACTACCGTATAGAAGATGGCGCTATTCAGGCCCGCATCCGCCTTACCCGTAAAGAGGTTGAGGTAGAGGTCGAACGAGAAACCGGTCCAGTTACCGAGGATCTTACTCTTCGTGAACGAGAAGACGGCGATCAGCGCTATCGGCGCATAGAGCACCAGCAGCAAGAGCCACAGGTATAGTTGCGAACCGTAGTGACGGCGCATACCCAAGCGCTTGCGACGCAGGATCTCCTGCTCGACAGACGAGAGGTTTTTCTCGCGGCGGCGCTGAATAACCAACACAACGGCATAGACGATACCGGCGATGAGCAGCAGTCCCGCGCAGAGCCATCCGAGCCATGCCGTGGAGCGCTCAGGCCCGCGAGTGGTGTCTTGGACGTAGGTCTCGAAGACCGTGTAAGCATTCTGGCGGAAGACCTTCTGTCCGCGGTTCTTCACCTCTTTGCGTGTACGCCAAAGAGTCCATGTGATCTCCTGTGCGTCGGTATAGGCATAGATGCTGTCTCCCCAAGCGGCCAAAGCCGGTGAGGGGGTATCCGCAAAGAAGAAATCCAGCGGTTTGAGCACATCCGGTGTCTCCAGCGTACCGAAGGTAGTATACGAACCGTTCGCCAGAGCGATATTCACTTTCTCGCCCGCAAAACTCTCCGGGAAGTCTTCCAATAGCGCCACATCCCTCGTTGCACCGATCCGCAACTCATAGGTGAGATTCGATTGGGCGAGGCAAATTGAAAATTGAAAATTGAAAATTGAAAGGAAGCAGAGAATGAGCAATCCTTTCACCTTTAACCTTTCACCTTTCACCTTTAACCTTTCACCTTTAACCTTTAACCTTTCACCTTTCACCTTTAACCTTTCACCTTTCACCTTTATTCTCATACCAGCCCTCCTTTCTCCTCGTCTTTGCTGTCATGATCACCGAAGAACGAGGTCAGACCGATGATGATCAGCAGTACCAGCGACAGCACCGCGCCGTAGTTGAGCAGGTCCGTCGTGGTGATATAATCCTGAATGAGACTACCGAACAGTTTGATGTTATTATGCGTCAGCAGTTCGGCGATGGCGAAGGTGGAGACGGTCGGCATGAAGACCATCACAATACCGCTGTACACACCAGGCATGGAGAGCGGTACGATCACTTTCCAGAAACACGTCCAGCGGTTGGCACCCAAGTCCTGCGCCGCCTCGACGAGCGAGTTGTCCATCTTCTGCAGGGTGTTATAGATCGGGTAGATCATAAACGGCAGGTAGTCGTAGCAAAGACCGAACAGCAGTGCTCCTTCGCCCAACGGCAGACCGCACATGTTGAATAGTTCCACCGTAGCCACCGTACGCAGCAGGAAATTGATCCACATCGGCAGGATGAACAGCATCGCCATCACTTTCGGCGTCTTGAAGTCCTCCTGCGCCATGATATACGCCGCCGGATAGCCGATCAGCAGGCAGATAGCCGTGTTGAACACCGCGATCATGAGTGAGTACAGGAAGGTCTGGATCGCTTCGCTATGTGTGAAGAACTTCATGAAGTTGCGGATCGTGAAGTTTCCGTCGATATCCGTGAAGGCATAGACTCCCACGAGTATCAGCGGCAGTACCACAAATAGCGCCATGAAGGCGATATACGGCCAAGCCCACGTCCGACGCGAAGATGCTATTTGAATAAGTTTATTCATTGCTTTCAATTTTCAATTTTCAATTTTCAATTTGCGAAAGCAATATATCATTCTTCGGGATCACGATACCTACGCGGTCGCCGTCGTCCCATACATCGTTCGTATTGACAAAGAAATCATATCCCGTATCGGTACGGATCGTGAGGTGAAAATGATTGCCCTTAAACAAGATAAAATGCACCTCGCCACTCAGCGTACCCTCTTCTTCGTAGTCCTGCAGGTCAATCGAACGGAAGGGCACTCGTACCAGCACCTTGTCTCCGGCTGCGAAGCGGGCCACTTGCTCTTCGTTCACCTCCCATTCGGCACCCAAGAAACGTACCTTTCCGTTCTTCAGCACTTCGCCGTCCAGATAATTATAGAGATAGTGCTCTTTCTTCATGATCTGGATATCCTCCGGCTTCACAAGCATACCGATCTCCGTGCCCGGCAGGTACTCATGGTAGTCCTGAATCAAAAACTCGTAGTTATCCGGTGTCAGCACACGCATCTCATAGTGCACGCCCTTGAAGATACAACTCTGCACCTCGCCGTACCATTTGGTGAACTTACCCTTCGGCACACGATCCTCCAGATCCACATCCTCTTCGCCTTTAGCCTTTCGCCCTTCGTCCTGTTTGTCCCAAACATAGATATCCTCCGGACGAATGACCACATCCACGGGGTTATTCTCACCGAAACCCGTATCGATACAATCGAACACCTGTCCGCAGAACTGCACTTTCTTATCTTTGATCATCGTACCGCTTAGGATATTGCTCTCGCCGATAAAGTCCGCCACGAAGCAGTTTTGCGGTTCATTGTAGATATCCGTCGGTGTACCGATCTGCTGAATCTTACCTTCGCTCATCACCACCACGCGGTCGGAAAGCGTCAACGCCTCTTCCTGATCGTGGGTCACGTAGATAAAGGTGATACCGAGTTTCTCGTGCAGCTCTTTCAACTCGATCTGCATGTCGTGCCGCATCTTGAGGTCCAACGCACTCAGCGGTTCGTCGAGTAGCAGCACCTCTGGTTTGTTCACGATCGCACGCGCAATCGCCACACGTTGCTGCTGACCACCACTCAGCGTATCTACTTTACGCTCCTCGTAACCCGTCAGGTTCGCCATCTTCAGCGCCTGACGCACTTTCTTCTTGATCGTCGCCGGGTCCTCTTTCTTCAGTTTCAGACCAAAAGCAACGTTGTTGAATACATTCAAATGGGGGAACAAAGCGTACTTTTGAAATACCGTATTCACGGGACGCTTGTACGGCGGAGTCTTGGTNNAACGTTGTTTTACCGCAGCCCGAAGGGCCTAAAATAGTAACGAACTCGCCTTTCTTCACCTGAAGACTGACGTCATTCAGCGCATACTTTCCGTCCTCAAAACGCTTGAAGACGTGGTTTACCTCAATAATAAACTCTGATTTTGCCATTTCCTTATTTTAGCGCGTGTGCGACGTGTGCACAGGCACGCACCACGCAATTTGGCTGCAAAAGTACTACATTTTTTTTAAATTAGCAAGATTTTTACATTTTTTTTTGCGTATGTCACAAATTTTCTGTACTTTTGCGCCAAAAAATAATCCGTATTAAAAAAAACACAATCCGTATGACTAAGTTCTTTACACTACTCAAAGCCGGCATGCTTGCTGCTTTGGTGCCCATGGCGATGCTCTTCGCATCGTGCGACAATGCCAATGAACCGACTAACATCGCCGAAGGCGTAACGTGCGGCGCAGAACTGGAGATGGAGCTCTCCGGCGGTAAGATCTACGTACCGGTCATCTGTTCGGTACCTGTTACTTGCTCGACTGATGTCGACTGGATCACCTTTGATCCGGTAGTGGCTGTGCCGAATTCAGAAGGTTGGGCGAATATCCTGTTTACTGTAGCCCCGGGTCCGCAAGCGATGGCTAAGGTCTATTTCAAGACCGAGAACAAGGGTATTGCGATGATGAAACTATACCGCGGCGGAAAACCCAAAGATCCTGAACCGGGCGGTGGTGACACTCCCGGTGGAGGTGATACTCCCGGAGGCGGTGATACTCCTGGTGGTGGCGATACCCCTGGCGGTGGCGATACTCCTGGCGGTGGCGATACTCCTGGCGGAGAGATTGTGAAGCACGACCGGTTCTCTATCTCGGAGTCCAAAGTGGTACGTTTCTCCCCGGGTAACCTGCAGGCTACCTATAACGGCAGCACATGGAGTTGGGCATTTGCGCCTAACCAGTGGGATGCCATCGGCTATACCAGCGGTAATAATAAGATCAACGGCAATGGCTCCTTGTCCGAACCGGGTACAGTGGACTTGTTCGGTTGGAGTACTCATGCCACATGCTGCGGTATCAATAATTCGCAAAACTACTTGGACTACAGCGGTGATTTTGCAGGCTGGCAGGGCGCTATAGGCGGCGGCTGGCGTACGCTGTCGCGCGATGAATGGAAATATGTACTCAAGCTGCGTCCGAACGCAGACAACCTGGCTGCGCAGGCCAGAGTGAACGACGTCAGCGGTCTTGTCATCCTGCCGGATGAATGGGTATTGCCGAGCGGTCTGAACTTTGCGGGCGAACCCTACGGCTTTGCTACCAACCAGTACTCGGTAGAAGAATGGAGCAAGATGGAGCAGGCGGGAGCTATCTTCCTCCCTTGCGCCGGCAAGCGTCAAGGAACCTACGTAACCGATCTGAGCAGCAAGAATAGCGTCCAGTCAGGTATGGGCCGTTATTGGTCGTCTACGCCGTACTCGACCACAGAGAGTGCTTCCTACTATGTAGAGTTCTCCTCCGGCTATTACTCCGATTGCTCCACCTTTATCGCACGTGATATGGGTATATCCGTCCGCCTTGTGCAGGATATCGAATGATCCTTCTAATAAACGATAGAAGCAAACGATATTAACTCAACAATCCACTAGTATGAAAAAAGTATTCTTCATGACATGTGCACTCGTGGCCGCATTTGTGCTGACGAGTTGCGAGCAAGCAGAGCTCACTCCGGAAGGTGACACCACCCAGTTATGGATTGCCGGTGAAGACGGTTCTGACCTGCTTGGTTTCATCAACGGTAGCGGTAAGATGGTGATCCCCGCTGAGTTGCAGGAGGCATTTACCTTCTCCTGCGGATGGGCATTGGTGAAAGAGAATGGGAAATACCAGTATATCAACCCGTACGGCCAAGCGGCTAAGAACGTCCCCTCTACGAGCACGTTCTACCGCCATTTCTACTATAACCTGTTGACCTTCAAGTCGGGCGGACTGTTTGGTAAATGGAACACGAACTTTCGCGAAGTCATTCCCGCCCAGTACTATGGCATTGGCCCCAATACGGATGCCGGCCTGATGTGGTTCTCGAATGGTTCGAAGGTAGGTTTCGTCAATGCGCAAGGCGGAGAGGTCATCAAAGCGCAATTCGACTACACCAGTTCGTTCAGCGGCGGTTGCTGCGTCGTAGGTGTAGACCAAAGCTCAGGCTATCGTCACTACGGTCTGATCGACACGAAAGGCAATTATCTGATTCCGCTGCAGGAAAGCGCATTGGAGAATCTGGGTCAGGGCCGTATTGCTTTCTTAAACAACACCAATTCCAAATGGGGTATCTGCTCAACGAGCGGCCAAGTGATCCTTCCGGCTAAGTACGGATATATCAGTGCCTACAGTTGTGGTCTGGCGATGGTAGAGGACAACGGCGAGTACGGCTATATCGACATGAACGGCCGCGAGGTGATTGAGCCGGAATATAGGGGAGCCATGGACTTCGTAGAGGACGTAGCCTGGGTACAGGAGACGAGTGAATCGAAGATTGAGTTGATCAACAAGAACGGCGCGCCGGTGATGGAACTGGAGGAGGACGTGTACCCGCAATCTTCGTTCCGTAACGGCTTGGCGCTCATCTACAACTCGGACACCAAAGAGAATAGCTATATCAACAAGAATAAACAAGTAGTCTATCAGTGGACAGATAACAGCAACTATGCGCCTGCCCGCCAGCCGAGTCTGCGCGAGATAGGTCTGCGTGCGCTTGCCGGTACACCTGTCGGCGTGCTGTACACCGACCGTACGCACGGCATCTGTCTCACCCAGGAAGGCGAGATCGTATACAAAGACTAAACCGGCTTCGTTTTATACGCCTGCGGGTAGATCCCGGTAGCGCGCTTGAAGTAGCGGCAGAAATTGGCAGTAGTGGGGAAACCGAGTTGATACGCGGTTTCCTTGACTGTTTGTTTGGGGTTCGCGTCCATGAGCAGTTTGGCTTGCGTCACGACGTACTGCTGAATCCATTCCAGCGGCGAAACACCGCCGCTCGCTTTTCGGAATAGTTTCGTAAAATACTGCTGGTCATAATCCAACAACGCCGCATAGTAGTTCACATTCCGGTTCTCTTTGTAGTGCGCTACGACGAGGTCCGTGAAGCGGTTATAGACCTCCACATACTTGGTCTTGTCAAACTGTTTGTCCTGTTCGCGGCGGTAATAGTTGATAAACTCATAGGCTATGGCGAGTTGGATCTGCAACATCTGTCGACGCAAAAGAAGTTCGTTCATGTCATGTTGTGCAATGGCGGACAGCACTTCTGCCAGTGCCTTCACCCGTTCAGCTTGTACGTCGGTCAACTGGCAGGTTGGAGACTTGTGGAAAACGTCGTATTCATGACCGAGGATGTGGTTTTTCACTTCACCGAGTATCTCGGACGAAACGGCGATATGCATGTATGCGAAATCCTCCGAACAATCCAAGGGACGCATGATATGCTTGGGCATAATCACCGCCAATGTGTTCTTCTCTACACGAATCTTTCGCAAGTCGTACAGAGCAGTCGCGGAGCCTCGCAGGCACAAAAAAATAATGACATACGGGAAGGACATATCAACGCCTTTTCTGGTAAAACCGCAGACCTCTTTCTCGAGCACCAGGTCCTTCTGCTCAACGAACCGTATCAGACCGGAGAAGTCATTTTCTGTATTTTTCATAACTGTTTGAATTTCGGGTGCAAAAATACTGCTTTTTTTGGAACTACGCAAGAAAAAAGACGATTTTTGGTAACATTTTTGCAAAAATCGGTAGCATTTTTAGTCACAAAAAGTTGTCTATGTTATAAAAAAGCAGTAATTTTGCGGCGCAAAATGTTTGTGATTTAAAAATCAACCATATTGTTTAACTAAAAAAACAGAATCTATGAGTATGAAACGTACATTTTTGGCACTATTCTGTGCCGCAATGATGCTGCCGGCGGCAGCACAATGGCCCGCAGACGACAACAACCTGTTGCCCGTTGCTCCGATGACGCCCGACACGCTCGAGCACTATTATCCGCTTATGATACGTAAAGCGGATGGTACAACTCTCGTCGCTTATGAAACGCTCGGCTTCCAAACCAACCCGGACACCGGACAGAAAGGGGCGAAGCAGACCTACTATCTGTACTTCCAGAAGTTGGACAAAAACGGCAACACCGTATGGCCTGCGCCGGGTAAGCTGATTTCTCACCAGCATACCTTATCGGCTTCGTACGGTCGCTTGGGAATGGATACCTTGTCCAATGGTAATGTAGTGCTTATACGCGCCGAGCAAAGAGCGGGAGACACCACCATCGTCGGCAAGACCGATCAGCGCATTTATGTTTATTGTCTGGACCAGGAAGGTAACCCTGTATGGTCGGACGCTACCAAGATGCCTGTTATCCCGCAACAAAAAGATGCCTTCCAGCGCCGTATGTTGCAGCATCGCGTAACGGTCAGCGGCGACAATATCTATGCAACTGTCATGGTCGATGAAGGTATTTACAAGCAAATCACTCCGGACTCCGTTGCCGCAAGATACATCATTTACTTTGAGGCGGCATGTTTGGACTTCGATGGAAATGTCATTTCGCAGCGCATTGATTCTGTTTCCGAGTTCTTCAACTATGATGTAGCCGCTGCTCCGAACGGCGATCTGTATTACGTTTATTCCAGCCATAAAAAGAGTTATGCCGCAGAGCTACTCGGTCCGGACTGCCAGTACAAATGGGCTCAGCCGACCGATGTAGATAATGTCAACATCGTACAGGAAAGCGGAATGGGTAGGAAAATATCTGCAGCGCCACGACAGATGACGGTACTGGAGGACGGAAGTCTCTTCCTGCTCTATTACGGCTTCCCGCCCAGATCGTCCGGTTCACCGCTGTTCTACAACCGTCTTAACCTTGACGGTTCGCTCTTCGGACACCGCACATTAGCAACCGACTCGATAGGCGCCTATGTAAGCCATGCATGTCTGTTTGAGGGCGACACCTGTACCATCTTCGAAGCCGTCTCACGCGGAATTAGCGGCCGTAGAGACGAGTATTATATTTACTTCAACCGCTTCTTGCTCTCCGATGGAACCAAGCTGCTGAGCAGCCCTACCGGTTTCGCCCAGGAGATGCGCTTGAATACGCGTCCAATGATGTACGGTCTTATCAAAACAGGTAACGAATATCATCTGCTCTTGAATAGAAATTCGCATGATACCGGCAACGACTATAGCACCTGCGAGACCTATGATGCCAACGGCCGAATCCTGAAGAGCAAACCGATTCTCGGCTATAAAACGGACGTGTACGACGAATCGTTCCTCGCCGATGGGCATTATGCCAATATGCTCATCACGAAGGACGAGTTCGGTGAAGGTGGTATATGGGCAGCAAACATCGATGTTACCGACGATACCAACGCCCCAATAGTAACCAATACGCTCCCTGGTAGGTTCTCTGTGAACGCAGCCGGCAAACAGGTGAACTTCACCAGAGGCTGCGTAGAGTACAACCACTCTCTGGACCTCTTCCAAACCGGTTCTAACCAGTGGGAGACGCTGAACGGAAAAAATAAATATATTTCCGATCCTACCAATATCAACTGGATTAACTTCTTCGGTTGGGGAACGGGAAATGACCTGATGAAGTATGACTCGCTCGCTTCCTATCCTGTCTTCAACGATTGGGGAGAAAGCGACATCCGCAATACCAGCTGTGAACCGGGCACTTTGCGTACCTTGAGCGCAGACGAGTGGGAGTATATCATCAACGGCCGTCCCAACGCAGCCGATTTGCGCACCCTTGGCGGTTTGATTCAACTGGTAAAAGATGTTGATACCGTCTTCTTGGATATCATCGTCCTGCTACCCGATACCTTCGAGATGCCGGCAGGAATGCAATTGGATATGCATGCCACCTCGTATAGAACGAATCTCTACTGGCCGGAAGAATGGGAGCTGCTGGAGGAGAACGGCGCCGTTATCATCCCGCTGACCGGTTATCGCAAAGGAGACAAGTTGTTCGATATAGATACGGATGGTATTTCATTAGTAGCGCATATCTGGACTTCTACGCCCGACGGCGATGACAATGCCAAGGCGGTTCGTATTGACAAGAACGATTGGTCCATCGAGTCCATGCCGCGTTGCTGCGGTATGTACGTTCGTCTCGTCAAGGATGNNACCGGAGTACAAGTAAAATAAATCATAGCCTAAAAGGCTAATTGTATCGCAAGAGGCGGAGCACACTTAAAGTGTGTTCCGCTTTTCGCTTGCTAACACCGCCCTCACGAAGTCCTCATCAATGGTGTACTATACATCATCCGCGACGGCAAGATCTTCACTACGACGGGTGTGCAAGTGCGCTAATGCGCAGCCACGACCAAGTCGTAACAATTAGCACTTAGAGTCAAAATAGCACCCTTCGGGGTGCTTTTTTGGGTACAATATTTGCATATATAAAAAAAAAGCACTACCTTTGCGCCCGCAAAGGTTTTGGAAATTAATAATATTATATAATAACATGAAAAAGTTTTTGTACTTAACCATGGTGCTGCTGTTCGGGGCGATGAGCGTATCGACCGTACAGGCGAATGACTATCTGGAGCATTCGGAGCACTACACGGTGATGAACATGGGTAATGGTGTGTACCGCTTTACTATCCCTATCTGGGTATACGGCCGCGCGAACGACTACTACTTAGATTCGGACAACGCGCGCAACAGTGACTACGACTCGTACATCTGGTACTCGCTCAAGCCGAACCAGGAGCGCGGTGCGGCGGATGTACACCGTATAGCTACGGTAGCCGCCGTGCGTTATGGTCTGAACGACAAGAACGACTATACCGGCGAAGGTGAGGGCTTCATCTACATGCACGCCGGTAGTGCGGTGATTCAAAACCTGAAGAGCGGTGTGAAGTTGCCTATCCCGGAGGGCGATGATACGTATTGGGACAAGTGGACGAACTCGCTTAAGCTCAAGCGTAAGAACGATGACGGGCACGTGAACATCACCTATATCGAGTTCGACTGGTATCCTCCGCAGGAGTTGGCCGGAAAGAACTTCTACTGGGGCGTGAGTGCGAATATCTACAATAAATATTACGGCGAGAGCTACTACAAGAAATGGTGGAAGATGCCGGATCGGTTGAATATGACCGATCCGCAGACGCCGGAGTTGTTCACGCCCTACCTGTATGCTGTGGACGATGAGGGTGTGACGGGTTACGGCAATGCAGCGGTGCAGTATGTGACNNATGCCGGATCGGTTGAATATGACCGATCCGCAGACGCCGGAGCTGTTCACGCCGTATCTGTATGCGCTGGACGAAGAGGGCGTAACGGGTTACGGCAACGCCGCCGTGCAGTACGTGACGTATCAGCAGGGCGTGAGCTACCATACTTCGCTCAATCCGAAAGAGGTAGGTATCAGCGAGAACTCGGGCGCTATCATCGTGCCGACCGCCGATACGGTACAGCGGCAATTCAACGCTACCTTCCGCGTCAACCTGACGAATGACTCCACCAATCCGCAGATCTTCACCCTTAAGACCAATGCGGTCAACATCCCGGCATACCACCGCATCTACGACTTCAGCGCGGAGGAGGTACTGGATGAGCAGCAGAGCGTGACGGGAAAGGTGAAACTGAAATGGGCAATCCGTTTCCCGGGTGCGGAAGACCTGGTATCGGGCGATGTGTTCCAAGTGGAGCGCGCGTTGGAGCCGGACTTCTCGGATGCACAATCGATCAGGGTACAGAGTTTCGATGTCGATTCGGCAAACTACTCCTATGAAGATGACCCGACGTCCGTGCTCTTGGACGCCAATTCCACTACGGAGCAGAAACGCCGCATGAGCGAAGAGGGCACATTCTATGCCAAGGACACAGAGGGCAATACGAAGATACAATACTATGCGCGATTGACGAGCAACAAGGTCTATGAACCGGGTAAGACGATCTACTATCGCGTACGCCGCGGTTCCTCGGCTATATGGGGATGGCATGAACCCTTCGCGCAGAAGACGGAGCTGAAGAAGAACAACTATCTGGCGCCGCTCGCCGAACAGCAAGAGGCGTACACGAAAGATCCGGACTGGGAGAACAACCGATTGGTGCATTTCAACATCAAACTGGAGAACAAAGCCGTGACGCAGCAGCCGGAGGCAGAGAGCCAATGCGAATTGAAGACCTTCATCCAGCATATTGACGGCATGATACCTATCCGTCTGCATGTGACGGGTTCGGGTGGCGTCAATCCGGCGGATTACCAATATAAGATGTATTACCTACCGTCGGAAGGCACGCTGCAGCAGACGATGCTGACGCTGCAAGAAGGCAATATACTGGAGGCGGAGGTAGAAGCCGGCAGTATGGTGCAGATCAGCGTGCTCAACAGCCAGGGCTATTCAGTCAACACGCTGAACCTGATCGGCAAGTTAGACGACCAGGCGGCGTATATCGCTGAATGGGAGTTATACCCGAGCAACAACGGCAACAACCTCTACGACCATACCTATGAGGACGAGACGGCGATGCAGACGGCCTTGGATCAGCTGACGGCGCAGTACCCGTTGCCCGATAGCGTACGGCATGTACTCTATACGAAAATTGAGCAGAAGACCACCGGCTTTAATGCCACCAACACCTATCGCAACTGGGATCGGAATGCGATAATCTACCTGCAGCGTATCGCGATAGAGACAGGCGACACGATCGAATTCGTCGTTCCGGCCGACAGCATCAAGCGCCAAGCAGACGGTTCATGGACCGCCCATATGACGAACGTAGTGGAGCAGAGCTGTCTGCACTACCGCTATGCGGTACGTATCGATCAGACGGGTTCGGTTCTCAAAGTGCTGGATCCGGCGGAGTTACTGCCGGTAGCCATCGACGGACCGGATCTGTACTATAACGACGTAGCGGATATAGCGCGCTTCGATGCTTCGCAGGGTACGGATCGCTACGGCGTGATCCTGACCTGGGAACAGACGCCGGGCGGATTGGATTTCTATGAGTTATCGCGCCGCGAGGCAGGCAGTACCGCGGAGTTTGAACCCGTCAAGACCACAGAGGAGACCAACTACCGCGACGATGATGCCGTGCCGGGCAAAGAGTATGAGTACCGCCTGATGGCATCGTTCTCCTGCAACGACACGACGACTATCAGCTATGCTACCACGACCGGTTTCCGCTCGCCGTACGGTATGATCAGCGGACGTATCCATTATTCCGATGGCACCGGTTGTCCGGATACAAAGGTTTGGTTAGAGAGTGAGGGAATGAGTGACTTAGAGACCGTCACCGACGAATCCGGACGGTTCGTATTCGACAGCCTGCTCTACGGAGAGGGCAAAGAATACAGCATCACCCCAACAAGCAGTTATGCCCAATTCCGATTCAACAACACCTCGATGACCACCGCCTCCATCCGGCTGAGCGCGAAGAACCCGGTAGCGGAAGACGTGGAGTTCGACAATATATCGTCGGTTCGCTTCAGCGGCCGTATTCTATATAGCAAATCGACCATTCCGGTACGCGACGCCAACCTGCGGCTGAACGGCAAGATAGTAGAGACAGCCGGCGGTCCGCTTAAGACGGACGTATCGGGCAACTTCGTGCTGCAAGTGCCGCTCAATCATCCGTTCACCATTCAGGCTGCCAAAGAGGGGCATGTCTTCGAGGGTGACGGCTTCGTACGCATCAGCAACGACAGCAATCTGGTGCTGGAGAAAGCGCTGGACGGCGTACGGATATGGGACGCTACGAAAGTTAAGTTAGCCGGCCGGCTCGTAGGAGGTGTGAAACAGGCGGAGAAAGCGTTAGGTTTCGGACTGAGCAAGAACAACTTAGGCGATGACCTCCAACTGGTGCTCGAACTCGAAGGCGATAATATCTCGCAGATCGTGCGCGATGAGGACGACCTGACGCGCGACACCTTCGAATACACGATACCGCATATCGTTCAGAGTTTCGGCGGCGCAGAGACGCAGACGGGTAAGACCCACATGATCTATCAGAAGAAGCGCATCATCATCCGTCCGGATTCGCTGACGGGTGAGTACTGCGCAGAGCTCTTCCCGGTGAAGTATAAGATCACCCAAGCTACGGCACGCGGCTATGCGACGCTGTTTGCCGAAGGCAAGACGAGCGATGTGATCGACCTGAGCAATTCAGCCACCTATGCCGGCGGAGATGCGTACGAGGATAAGATATTCCAATGGAATGAGAAATACAGCATCACCTACCGTTCGCCCATCGACATCAGTTGTATCCAGATGCGGTACGGTATGCCGATGCCGTACTACGGCGAAGAGTATATGTCGCGGCAGAACGTACTGAATAAGCAGGTACAGATTCCGTTGGCGGAGAAAGACTCCACCGGCGCATATCACTACACCTTCGGTCATCCGGTCTTCCCGACGGCGAACTATACCTTCCGCATCACCGCGCACGAGGACTATTACTACAACAATGACAAGACCTCCACGCAGCACGAAGAGGTACGTATCAACGGCGGAAAGATGATGGTTTACAACGGCATGCACGCTTCCGAAGAGACGCAGACCTTCTCCGGTCTCTTCCCGAAATGGGAGCAAGCGACGCAGTATAGCCTCAAGCACTCGCGCGTGACGGATACGGAGGGACAGATAGACATCACCATTCCGATAGACTACGTATCGTTCAACCAGACAGGCGAGGATGCGCTGCGCGTACTNNACGGACTATATGACCAAGATCAAGGCGAATGTCGATGTGATGGATATCCTCCGTGACCCGCCGGGCGCCAAGAGTTATGCCTACTTAGAGTCCGGATCGAGTTTCAACTATTCCTACACATGGAATGTGAAACTGGAATTCGGCGCAAAACTGAACTTCAAATACGGCTCGGGGCAGACATTCGTATTCGGTAATTTCTTAGGTGCGGCTCCTGGTACGCCAAGTGCGTATTCGGGTTACGTGATGAACGCCTCGGTAGCCAATACCTATGCTATACCTATCACTACCGGATTCGACTGGAAGCGAGGCGGCAGCTATACCTTCACCACCAATCAGCGTATCGAGACGGGCAGCGACAACTGGTTTGTAGGCTCAAGAGGCGATATCTATATCGGCGTGACGCAAGCCCTGCTGCTGCAACTGGCAGACGCAGTGAAGCCTTTGGATTCGCTGAGTTATTCGACCCTGACGGCCCAGATGAAAGAGAGCGTAGGCGTAACGGGTAACGGCGCTACGGTAGCGGAAGGACGAAGCCTTGCAGGCGAGAAATACTACCTCACCATCGGCGAAGAGATCGGTACATCCGTCACGGTGGACGGTACGTTCGTCTATTCGCAGGATTATATCGTGACGGTGCTGCTGCCGCAGTTGCTTAAAGAGCGTAATGCGCTGTTGGTAACGGGCGATAGCGCGACGGTACAGGCCATAGCGGATGTGAAGGGCACAGAGGTCTATTGGTCCACCGTTCTTCCGACGGATACCACCTATGCCCTGACCAACTACAAGAAAATCATTCCGACGGGCGACGCCGACAAGATGTGGATCGACGTGGACCGCGTAGCGGAGTATAACACTACGATTAAGAAATGGCTGGATCTGATTGCGAAGAACGAAGAGGAAAAGATCAACGTGCTGGGCGGCAACAAAGCCGAGCATATCGGCAACTACTCGGTAAGCAACGGCGTGAAGATGAGTTATAGCAACACATACGACGCGGCAGGTACCTATTCGTGGAAATGGACCGGTTTGGCTTCAGGCTTGACCGGCAATTTCGAGACACTATTCGTCTCCCGAGACGTGGAAGGAATGGGCAATGAAATGAAGGAGATGAGAAACTTATTCCAGACTATCTACAATAATAACGGCGGCGACGGCAACCAGGGAAGTAAAGGCAGTCCGTTCACCCTCAATACCAAACTGCCGACCGCTGAGACTACCTTTGAGTTCACGCCTATTCTGGATCTGGATTGGGACCGCGATCCGGTGGAGACAGATACGTACACGCGTACGGCAGGTTTCGTGCTGGAGCCGGATGAGTACAGCTATATGAACGTCGATGTATTCCGCCGCAAAGAAGAATCGAATGGCTTCAACAAAACCACGGATGAAATCCGTGAGCGCGTGGACGACGGATTAGAGTTGGATTACGAGAGCGAAGATTATCTATACGGATCGTTTGTTTATCGCCTCAACGGCGGTGCGTCGAAGTGTCCGTGGGAAGGACCGGAAGAATCAGTCTTCTACTCCAAAGGTGGCCGTCCGGTACAGATATCCTCCGGTACGCTGAAACTGGAGAACCCGAAGATCGACATCCTGAACCATGAGGTGAGCGATATCCCGCATGATCAGCCGGCGATTATCAAAATACGCCTGTCGAACGAGACGCAGCAGATCTTCGAGAGCTACGTAGTATTCAAACTCGTGTTTGTCGATGCATCTAACCCCAATGGCGCGAAAGTGCTGATGGACGGATTCCCGCTGACCGGTGACGGACGAGCTATCAAACTCAACCCGGGACAGACCATCGACAAGACGCTGGAGGTATATGCCGGTCAGGGCTATGACTTCGAGAACCTGACGCTGATGCTCGCTTCGCAATGCGATATCTTGAACTTCAACAAGGCTTCCTTCAGCGTACATTACCAGCCGACGAGTTGCGACGTGAATATCTCTTCGCCGCACGACAAGTGGGTGATGAATACCCTCTCGCCCAAAGACTCGACGGGATGGTACCTGCCGGTAGTGATCGACGGATACGACATCAACTACCCGAACTTCGACCATATCGAGTTCCAATACAAACTGACCAAGCAATCGGACGACGGATGGGTGAACCTCTGCTCGTTCTACGCGAACGATACCTTGTATAACGCGGCATCGGGCTCGAAGGCAATGATGAAAGCCGGCCGTATCGAGAACATCGCGTTCTACGGCGAGCGTGACCCGATGGAGCAGCAGTACGACCTGCGCGCCGTATCCTTCTGCCGCTACGGCACCTCGTTCCTCACCAAGGCCTCACCGGTACTCACCGGTATCAAGGACACCCGTCCGCCTCGCGTATTCGGAGAGCCCGCACCAGCGAACAGTATCCTCGGCGTAGGAGATAACCTGCTGCTGCGGTTCAGCGAACCGATAGCCGGTAACTACCTGGACGAAGACAATAACTTCCAGATCACCGGTATCACCAATACCACCGGTTTGGCGGCGTCGACGGCCCTCCATTTCGACGGAAAAGCATCCGCGACGACCAAGGCAAAACGTGACCTGACGGAGACTTCCTTCACCATTGATATGATGATTCGTCCGACGGTGGCGAACAACCGCGCGAACGACATGATCCTCTTCGAGACCGGCGACGAACAGGTGAACAAGCAGCTGATCCTGACCAAAGACAACCACTTGCGTCTCGTTCGGACCAACGGACAGAACTTCCTTGCCAAGAGTTCCAAGAAACTGGAAGACCTCCGTGCCTTCACCCGCGTCGTATGCGTATTTGAGAAAGGCGGTAAGACGCGCTTCTTCCTCGGTACGGAAGAGGTGACGTCCGGCAATCTCGGCAGTTCCGAGACCACAGAGGAAGGTCAAGATCGCAGTGCGTTCTTCCGCTTCGGTCGCGACTACGACGGCGACATGCTCGAGGCGCGTATCTGGACGAAGGCCCTGACCTTAGAGGAGATCAGCGCGACGGCGAACAAGTCCCTCACGGGCTACGAGCGCGAGCTGCTGGCATACTACCGCATGAACGAAGGCAAGGGCGAGACCGTCACCGACCAGGCGAACGGCGCCACCCTCTTCCTCGAGGGCTGCAGTTGGAACAAGCAGAAAGGTTACTCGCTTAAGTTGGACGGCGATTCGGTTCGACTGAACGGCAACCTGCTGGGCCGCTCGAAGATTTACGACGAGACCCTGATGTTCTGGTTCAAAGCCGAGACGGAAGGAACGCTCTTCCGCGCGGACAACCAGCAATGGGACGTGCCCGCAGGTTATGCTGACGCCGAGTGGCACCACTTCGTGCTGACCGTTAACCGCACGTTTAACAACGTCTCGCTCTTCCTCGACGGCAAGATCGTGAAGACGTTCGACGCGACAGACCTCGATGGCATCACCGGCACGATGTACCTGGGCGGCAACGGCTTCAAAGGCAATATCGATGAGTTCGTGATCTTCGAGCAGGCGCTGCCGAAATCGCTCGTCGAGTTGTACGACGACAACGCCTTGACCGGCGACGAGATGGGACTCTTCGCGTACCTGCCTTTCGAAGAGCAGTACACCAACCCCAACGGCATCATCGAACAGCGCTTCTCCATCAACGACCGGCGTGTCTTCAAAGATGCCACCGGCAAGGTGATCAACAAGATCGTCCCGCTCATAAATGCCCAAATGGTAAATGACCAAATGGTAAATGAACTTAACGCGCCGGTGAAGTCGAAAGGCGTGCTGAACAAACTCTACTTCGATTGGTCGTTCAATAACGACGAGTTGATGATCAACATTCTCAACCGCGACTACGAGGTGAACAAGCAGTCGATCTATGTCACCGTGCGCGACGTGGAAGACTTGAACGGCAACCCGATGGTTTCGCCTGTCACATGGACGGCCTTCGTGGATCGCAACGCCCTCAAATGGTCCGAGAAGAAAGTGAGTGTGACCATAGAGGATAATAATAACCTTTCACCTTTCACCTATCAACTTTCAATTCTCAATAATAGCGGTAAACGCCATACGTACACCATCGAATCGCTGCCGTCATGGCTGACGGTTAGCTCGACCTACGGCGCGATGGATCCGCTGGAGGAACAGACCCTTCGTTTGACCTTCAACAGCCAGATCGCCGTCGGTGAATACAGCGATATCATCTACCTCACCGACGAGGAAGGACTGAGCGAACCGCTGCAGATTGAATACATCGTCAACGCCGTCTGCCCGTACGAGGACGTAGATCGTACCAAATATCCGCTGAACATGGCTATTTGCGGACAAGTGCTACTAACGACCAATGACGAACGACAAACGACTATTATCGACACCGACAGCCAGGACAAAGTCTTTGCGCTCTACCGCAACGAGTGCATCGGTACGGCGGATGCGTCCAATCTCTTCATGACCGTCTATGGCAACGAACAGATGAAGAACAAACCGGTGAACTTCGTGCTCTGGCAGGCTTCAACCGGCAAGACCTTCAACCTCAACACCTCGCTCAACGGCGAACCGCTGACCATCACTTTTGCCGAAGGAGCCGTTTACGGTTGTGGCGACAGCGAACCCGTCCTGTTTGTTACGAACGGCTCGGAGATGCAGAACATCGTGCTCAACCCGGGTTGGAACTGGACATCGTTCAATATCGACGTGCAGCAAAACGCAAGCGGCGTGATTAACAATATCATGACGGCGGCGGAGCCTTGGAGCGAAGGCGACTTGATGAAGAACCCGTACACGCGTAATTTCTGCGTCTATAGCGACTCGCTCGGACGCTTCACCGGTTCGCTCTACCATTTCTACTACATATGGATGCACATGATTTATACAAAGAATGGTAACACGATGCGCGTCTATGGTAACACGCTGCCGGAGGACTCGATGCATATCACGCTGAACGGCAATGGTGCTTGGAATGCGTTCCCGTGCCTGTTCAAAGAAGCGACATCCGTCACCGAAGCTCTGGCAGATTACTACCAGTACGCAACGCCGGGTGATATGCTCAAGAGCCACGACCATTTTGCGGTCTTCACGAACAACAAACGCTGGGAAGGAGACCTGACGGCTGTCCGTCCGGGTGAAGGATACATGTTCCGCCGTCTCGGCAGCGGTGCAGTCAATGTGCGGTTCTTCAACAAGGCCACTTCCAACGCTGCCCCGCAACGTGCGCCGAAGTTCCGCGGTAACGCCGCCACGAACATGACGATGATCGCCCGTCTGGAGAATAGTTCGTTGACTGCTCCGCGTGAGAGCGCGGAGATACGCGTCTTCGTAGGCGATGAACTTGCTGCCGTAGCCCAACCTCTCTCCCTTCAAGGGGAGCCGGAGGAGACCTACTATTTCCTCACGATCCAGAGCGACAAGTCCGGCACCCTCCGCTTCGAACTCAACGGCGAGACCCTCATCCCTGTCGGGACATCGGGATCTCGGGATTCCGAAATCTCGTACTCTCCCAACGCCCACGCGGGTAGCCTCAAGGCACCGGTTATCCTCCGCCCCGCGGAGAACACGGGAGTCTATAAAGTCATCGAAAACGATCACGTAGTAATAATCCGAAACAATGAGAAATATGATGTCACAGGTAAGAAACTCTAACAGGCCGAAGGCCGGTCTAACAGCGCTAGCGGTCTCACTTCTATCAGTGTTAACGGTCTTTCTCACGGGCTGCGAGAATACAGACCCGTATGTTAACCCGGGTGATACGCCCAACCCCGAGTGGACGCTCACCGTGGAGAATGATCCGGCGTCGTCTATGACGGCAGTCGTCAAGGTGTCCTTTACCGACAAAGAAGGTGTGCTTGCGGCATTCATCGGCGATGACTGCTGCGCAGTGACTACCTCGGTGGACTTCGTGGACGGCCTCTATTACCTTTATATCTCGCCTTCGGCGCAAGGAGAGGATGTCCAACTGAAGTTCTATTCCCCGAACCTCAAACGTATCTTTGAGGCCAAGGAGACCTTCCTCTTCGTCAACGGATCCAACCTCGGTAACGTCGCCGAACCCTATACGCCGAATTGGACAGTAGCGAAATAACACAAAGCATCTATGATGCCCAAGGTCAACGGGTGAAATAACCCCCAAACCAAACGAAAAAGAGCCCGTTAATTCGGGCTCTTTTCGCTTGCCAATACCGCCCTCACGAAGTTCGGGAACTGCTTGCAGGGAGCATCACTCGTGAGCTGTGCGCGCCAGAGATTGTACATCTCCATAAAACGGGGATGGTTCTTGTCGCGGCAGATGAGAGGCGCTTCGCGGCAGGCTTCGCGCCATCGGCTACGCTGAACAGTCTCTTTGGGTGTCAATGGGTTCTTTCCCATGTCGCGACGCTCCTGCGCGTAGATCTCTTTCGGACCCAAACCGACCACCTCGCCCGTCAACGGATCCTTGACCTTTTTGCGGCGGGTGACAGTCATGTGGTTAACTCCTTGAACTTTCTTTTTGCTTAATGCACCGGTGAAATTCTCAAAACCGTCTGAAGGTACATAATGTGCCATAATTCATTTCCTTTCTTTTAATAATTTTTTGATTTGTCAGTATTGTCAGTTCTGTCAGTTTCCTTCTCCAAACTGACAATACTGACAAAAATGACATGGTAAATTTTTATTAATTTGCGCCTGATTGCGCCTAAAATCGTTAGTTGTTCTTAGTCATTCTTAGTTATTCGTTATAGATTCTCGGGGGTATGTCCTATGCGGATGCGAGGCTCTTCCTATAGTGACCTTGTCTGATCTTCACAACAACGCCTTCTTCTACCCATTTATCGTTCCATCTACCGGCAGTTCGATCTGTCAACCCTTGTAACTTGGCTTCCTCAACCAGTGTCTTCGTCTCAAACTCTTCCGGCAATAAACTCAGCAACATCTGACGTTGATCCAATGCCTGCACTTTCGGTACACTCACTTCCTCTGCACCCTTGATCATCCGATAGGCGGCAGCCATGTGGAGGATGAGTTTGTTGCCAATGAGTTCGGCTGTTTGGTAGTCCACATCCGTACATAGAAAATCTGAATGCTGATGGCTGATAGCTGACAGCTTGTCCGCCATTCTTAATGCGGACAATATCATCGCTATCCGTTCGATATGCACCGCCATACGTAGCACAACGGAGTGAAAATTCACTCCCAGCACTTGCATCAACGCAGGATAAGCCGTCTCCAAGTGTTGTCCCAAACGCGCTCGTTGCTCGCTTGTAAGCGAAAACTCCATCGGCCTGCTTTTATACAGCGCCTGACAGAGTTCAAAGAGTTGTTGGGCTGCAATCGTCATCACACCGTTCGAACCGTTTGCGGGCTCTACATAACGACTGCTAAAAGCCTGCTGGTCATTCACAATGAGTGTCAAGAGACGCGAGAAATAACCGTTCTCGATACTCGGCACGAGCGCTTTGTACTGGCTGAACGTACCCGTGAGCAGCACACTCAACTGCGGGCACGCGATACACGAACTATTGTTCGCACGGTTACGCGTGATAGGCTCATGCTCCGCGGCTTTGCGGAGCGCCGTGTTGTAGTTCGCCACGGACGAACGCCATACATCGGTAATAACCGATCCCTCGCTCTCATGGATGTACCCGCGGCCGTTCTGACGCTCCAACTGCTTGTAGAAACCCGGGTAAGACGAGTCGCCGGCAATAACCAGCGGCGCCGCCTCGTGTACTTTGCTCACCAACTCCAACGCCAAGTTCGCGATACCCTTTCCGCAAGCCGCAGAACCGACGATAAAGCATTGAAGGTTAGGATAGTACTTCTTGCCCGTCAGTCCGTAGCGGAAATAGAGGTTCGGCATGCAGCTTCCCGCCGCTGTCAACAACGACATCAATAACATGTCCCGCTCGGCATCACTCTGCGCAAGCGACATAATAGGTTGAATCATTGCCGGCAACTTCTCCGGCTCTACATGTTTCGCGATGTGCAGATCCTGGTCCGCTTCCATCGCAGTTTGTAAGTTTTGAATCATAATGTTAATGGTTTTAAATGGTTAATAATATGGGGTCCCCGACGGATGTCGTACATCCGAGTCCCTCTATATATAGGGAATATATCCCCACCTATACAGGTAAATGCAGCATTTCCGTTTTACGACCACCTCCAAAACTCGCGACATTTATACACCACCTACGCCCCTGACAATCAACAACTTACAAAAAGCTATGAAAATCCTGTCGCTTTGATAGTTTTTTTGTGACATACATCCGTTAGAACAATACGAAAATACATAAAAATGGCACATTTATTTGCAAGTGTCATTTTTTTTGTGTAATTTTGCAGCGCAAAATGAATCGTGCCCCTGTGGCTACGAAAGTTTTGCAGTATTTAGCTCACGCCGAGGGTATACGTCTTTCGGGTGGGAGTAAATACGGACATAAAAGAATAAGGTCCATGGCAAAGAAACGTACGATACAAGTTGGAGATGACGAAGTGGTCATAATTAAACAACAAGCGGAAGATTATATTTCGCTGACGGATATGGCTCGATATAAGAATGCCGAAGCGACAGGTTTGGTTATCTCTCATTGGCTTTCTACACGTTATGCTGTGGATTTTTTAGGAATATGGGAACGCATCAATAATCCGGATTTTAATGTTACGGAATTCAGTAATATTAGAATGGAGGCGGGCACGAATGGATTTGTCTTAACGAGCAAGCAATGGATAGAACGAACCAACGCTATTGGCATTGTAGCAACACCAGGAAGATACGGAGGTACATATGCCCATAAAGACATAGCTTTTGAGTTTGCGTCATGGCTCAGCCCCGAATTTAAGTTCTATCTGATCCGAGAGTATCAGCGTCTAAAAGATGACGAGACTGATAGACTCAAATTAGGTTGGAATGTTCAGCGCACGCTCTCCAAAATTAATTATAGAATCCATACTGATGCCATCAAAGATACACTTGTACCCCCTCAGGTAACACAGCAGCAACTTACAGGTATCTATGCATCAGAAGCAGATTTGTTGAATGTGGCATTGTTTGGTATGACAGCTATTCAATGGCGCATGGCGAACCCTGATAAAGAAGGAAATATGCGCGATTATGCCACTTTGGAGCAATTGGTGGTGTTGAGTAATATGGAGAGTCTGAACGCTGTCTTTATACGTCAAGGCTTATCTTCAGCAGAACGTCTGCGACAACTCAACCAGATTGCGATTACGCAAATGCGTTCTCTTATAGCTAATAATGAGATCAAACGCCTGACCGAAGGCGAAAACTAAAAATAGATATACCGTCACTCACTGGCGTTAACCAATACCGCTGTCACCGACAGCGTAAAAAAGCGGTGACATTACGGGGTATTAGCTCATCTGGCTAGAGCGCGACACTGGCAGTGTCGAGGTGAGCGGTTCGAGTCCGCTATACTCCACAAAATACAAGCGCGAAGCGTCGCGCAATAACATATTAAAATAATAAGCATTACTATTATTTCGCGTTCGAAAAGAAAAAAGCCTAGGAAACTGATTTCTCAACGAAACGGGTAAATGCTTCACGGATGTGCCTACAATGGGACATTCCAACTCACAACTAATATTGTTCATACTCAGTGTGAACTCTATAGTTGTGAGGCGGAGGTTCTTCCTAGGCTCCTTCGTGAACGCGAATAGAAGTTCACACTTTTTTGTGCCCGTTGGTGGATTGATAGTTTTGCACAAAACAACTATCAATCTATGGCAGGAAACGCAGATTTACATGCAGCAAACAAAGCAAAAAAAGATGAGTTCTATACCAAATTATCAGACATTGAATTAGAACTCCGTAACTATCGATCTTATTTTAAAGATAAGATAGTGTTTTGTAATTGTGATGACCCATACGAAAGTAATTTCTTTAAGTATTTTGCCTTGAACTTTAACGCACTCGGTTTGAAAAAACTGATTGCTACCTGTTATAATGGTTCGCCTGTTTCTGGAAATGAGTTGTTATTGGACTTTGGAGATACAATAGATGATCCGAAGAAGATTGCTTATAAAGTAGAAATTACAGAAGTTACCGATGTAAATGGAGATGGCGCAATTAATCTTGCTGATGTAAAGTACCTCATGCAAAATGATAAAAATGTCATTTCAATTCTAAAAGGGAATGGCGATTTTCGTTCTCATGAATGCATTGAACTACTCAAAGAAGCAGATATAGTAGTTACTAATCCTCCTTTTTCTCTATTTAGAGAATATGTTACCCAATTAGATGAATATAATAAAGATTTCATTATAATGGGAAATACAAACACTTTAGTTTGTAAAGAGGTTTTTCGAATGTTTAAGACAGATAGGATAAGAACGGGTTATACACACTTCAATACAGGAATGTTTTTCTATGTGCCTGATTCTTTTGAGAAATTCCACCATATAGAAGATGGGAAAAAGATAGCACGTGTTTCTACTTCGTGTTGGTACACTAATTTACCCGTTAAAAAACATAAAGATTTCTTAGTCTTGTACAAACATTATACACAAGAAGAATATCCCAAATACGACAATTACGATGCTATTAATGTGAATACATATACTGACATTCCTTGCGACTACGATGGAATTATGGGTGTGCCAATTACATTCTTAGACAAATATAATCCTGACCAATTTGAGATTATTTGGCAAGCGAGTGGAAATACAAGAGCTTGTGCTCCCAATGAAATATTATCAGAATTATCATACAAGCCACATAAAGAAGATAGAGGTGGTTGCGCAGTTCTTAAAGGGCAGCGTTGTTATACTCGCATTTTAATCCGTCGCAAAAAATAGAAAGCCATGAAAATAGAATTACACAAAATTACCATTCGCGAGCTNNCAGTAATTGATACCATTACGCAGGATTTTCCGCTCAATGTGATGTATTGGTCGGTGAACAATGATGGCACTTTTGAGATTATTGACGGTCAGCAACGCACGGTTTCTATTTGCCAGTATGTGAATGGCGACTTTGCGCACTTGTTCCGTTATTTTGACAATCTCACCAAAGAAGAAAAAGACCAGATTCTCAATTACGAACTCTACATCTATCGTTGTACCGGTTCGGACAAAGAGAAACTAAAATGGTTCAAGACCATCAATATAGCCGGTAAGAAACTGACGAACCAAGAACTGCTGAACGCCGTGTATGCTTCGCCGTGGTTGAGTGACGCTAAACGCTATTTCTCCAAATCCAACTGCGGCGCGTACCTCATGGGCAACAAATATCTTACAGGCTCGCCTATTCAGCAGGATTATCTGGAGACCGTGCTGGACTGGATCAGCGGCGGACAAATCGAGCAATACATGGCGGAACATTCCATTAAAGACTCCGATGCTACGGCACTTTGGCTCTATTTCCAGCAAGTCATCAATTGGGTACAAGCCAAATTCAAGTACCGTTCTGTGATGAAAGGCGTGGACTGGGGTGCTATCTTCAATAAATACGGCTCCGAGCACATCAATATTGAGGAAATGGAGCAACGTATTTCTGCGCTTATCCAAGACTCCGATGTCGGCAATCAAAAAGGCATTTATTGGTACGTCTTTGATGCGG
>LXOW01257383.1_pt1 | contig 63611 bp, 40 predicted proteins | sample 1368591 | NCBI WGS metagenome assembly LXOW01 (sample SAMN04884650, study PRJNA319009) | bovine gut metagenome | isolation source: Cow rumen | host: Bos taurus | place: Italy: Legnaro (PD) | collected 2014-07-09
CTGGGTACGCGGATTGCGCACATAGCCCGGCTTGCTGCGCACACAGGGACGTCCATTCCAGAGATAGCCCACCGCGGGGCCCAACGAGCCTTCGAAGGCTCCCAGATAACCATTGCTTATTGTTGCCATAACGCTAAAATATTAATTGGTAAAACACACACCCTATAATATAGGGCCGTTTTTGGCAACGAGCAAAAATCGATTCATTATGAAGCGAAATGATGCATTGTGATGGCATTTGACGCATGTCGTCCCCCTCCAGTCGGACTTGGTACGGTGTTGATACGGACTTGGTATGGACCGGAGCCTGCGTAAGGGACTCTTAAAATGGTCGCCGGTAGGTGCGTTATATTGTGGATGGATGCAATATTTTGGGTCAAGGTGCGTTATATTGGATATGAAAGTGTTGCTGCTCGGAGCTACGGGTCTGTTGGGGCACAATGTGCTGCAACGGCTGACGGACACCGGCCACGAAGTGGTGGCTGTGGTGCGCCGTCGGGGTGCACTGCATATAAAACCGCCTGAGACCAAGATTGTTGAGGGTGATATTACCTGTGCGAAGACGGTGACGGATGCCGCCGCAGGATGCGAGGCCATCATCAACTGCGCCGGCGTGACCGATATGAGTCTGCTGCACGTGCGGGACTATGAGGCGGTGAACATCACGTTGTGCCGCACCATCGTCACGGCGATGAACACCCATTGTATCAAACGACTGGTGCATGTGTCGACGGTGAATACCATAGGCTATGGCAGCGCCGACCATCCAGCCACCGAGGAACAGGAGATGAGAGAGCCGTTCGACAAGAGCTATTATGCTTGTTCTAAGCTCTTTGGGGAGCAGATAGTGCTCGGTGCCGCCGAAGAGCGGGCTGATTGGCATGTGGTGGTGGTGAACCCGGGATTTATGATCGGGCCTATGGATGTGAAGCCCTCGAGCGGCCGACTGCTGCTGGCGGGATACAGGAAGCCGCTGATGTTTGCCCCTCGGGGAGGCAAGTCTTTCGTCGACGTGCGCGATGTGGCCACCGCGGTGGTCAACGCCCTTGAGATGGGCAGAAATGGACACCGGTATATCGCGGTGAACAAGGATGGACAGTTTACTATCAAGGAGTTGTATGAGATGCAGGCCCGTGTGATGGGCTACCGCCAACGGGTGCTATCGGTACCCGACGGGTTACTCCTGGGGGCCGGAATGCTGGGCGATGTGTTGAGGAGCATGGGTATTCGCACCGAGTTGTCTTCCGTCAACGTGCGGCAGCTGATGGTGCGGGAATATTACGACAATAAACGCGCTGTAGGAGAGTTGAAGATGCCGCAGACGCCTATCGAGCAGTCGGTAAAGGATTTTTACGAGTGGAGACACTCACAGAACAGATAAAAAAATGCAGATATGAAAAAGCTGGTTTTGATTTTCGCCGTCGTTTTGTTGGCCGGATGCCATTCGCGCCAGAACGAAGCTATCATGAAACGCTCGTCGTCGGGCAAGACCTGCGAGGTGTTGCTGGCGGCTGATCGTAATGTGTACTATGGTGATACCAAGGTGCTTATCGACTCGATACTGCATGAGTCGCAACCCGGTCTTCCGCAGGGGGAACCCCGTTTCGATGTGGTGAATATCCCCGTCACGTCGCTGCACAACACGCAGATGTTCCGGATGCACCGCAACATCATCCTGTGCGATGTGGCTGCCGGTAATCCCGACAAGGTGTATATCAGCCACGACAAGTGGGCCACGCCGCAGACGGTGGTGGATATTGCGGCCAGCAGCAACGAGGCGTTCTGCGACCTGCTCCGCCGCTACGAGAAAGCTATCAAGAAGGCGATATACCGCGATGAGCATCAGCGTATTATCAATGCCTTTTATAACACCCGCAATGTGGACTTGATGCACAAGGTGCAGCAGAAGTTCGGGTTTGAGATGACCTTCAGCGACGAGTTTCGCTGGGCCGACGAGGATGCCGACTTTGCCTGGATACGCAAGGAGACCAAGGACTTCGGCTTGAGTGTGCTGATACATGTGATGCCCTATCAGAGCGAGGACCAGTTCCTGCCGGAGAAGATAGAGAACCGGCTGGATACCACCATGCGGCGCCATGTGCCGGGCCCCGCCGAGGGCAGCTATATGGGTACTGAGCGGCGGATGGAGATCACCCATGAGGTGTACGACTATCCGGGCAGCAAGTATTGCATCGAGACCCGTGGCCTGTGGCGCGTGTTTGGCGACTTTATGGGCGGCCCCTTCGTGACCTATACGCTGCTTTCTCCCGACGGGACACAGGTGGTGGAAGTGACTGGTTTTGTCTACTGCCCGCGCTTCGACAAGCGCGATTACCTGATGCAGGTGGACGGCATTTGCAACTCTATAAAATGGGGAGTGAAAGAGGGTGAGAAAGAGTAAGATAAGAATAAGGTTAGCCATGCTGTTGCTGGCCGTGATGCTGCCGGCGGCGGCCGGTGCGCAGTTCGACCTGTTGGGCCAGACAGAGCTGATGTTGATGGGAGGAGGGATGACCTATCTGGGGGATTTGAACGACCAGAGTGTCTTCGGTGAGGCCAATTGGGCCGGGAGCGCGGGTTTGCGTGTCCGTATCGACAACCGCTGGGCGGTGCGTGGTGCGCTGAGTTATGGCACAGTGTCGGCGATGCACGACTGGATCGAGCAGCGCAACCTGAGTTTCCGGTCACATCTGACGGAGGCTTCGTTGACGGCAGAGTTCACGTTCCGCCCCTATGGCGCCGGTGGTACCGAGAGTTGGTGGACTCCTTATCTCTTTGGCGGCTTGGCGGTGTATCATTTCAACCCCATGGCGCTATACGGAGAGAGCGACGGCAGCCAGCGCTGGGTGGCGTTGCAACCATTGCATACCGAAGGTCAGGGTACCTCGGAATACCCCAGTCGGCGCCCATACAAGCTTATACAGTTGTCGATGCCTTTCGGTTTAGGTGTGATGGTGAGGCTGAACAAGGACTTCTCTCTCTCGGCCGAATACGGATTCCGTAAGACCTGGAGCGACTACCTCGACGATGTGAGCACCACCTATGTGGGGGCCTCATTACTGGAGGCTCAGGTGGCTGACGGGGTGCTGGCAGCTGCGATGGCCGACCGCAGCGAGGTGCCTAATGCCGTGGGTATCAAGCGAGGCGACGACTCGCTGAAAGACTGGTACAGCTACTTTAACGTGGCTATCGGCGTCAATATGGAGGCCCTCTTCGGATGGATGAGGAAAAATCGATGCGAAATCAAATAATTGCAATATGGTTACGATAGAACAGATAGACAGAAACCATGTGCCGCAGCATGTGGCCATCATCATGGACGGTAACGGCCGATGGGCTATGAAGCAGAAGCACGAACGTATCTTTGGGCACCAGAACGCTATGACGGCGGTGCGCCAAGCGGTGGAGGCTGCGGTGCAATTGGGAGTCAAATATCTGACACTCTACACCTTCAGCACAGAAAACTGGAACCGTCCGCAGGCCGAGGTCGACGGATTGATGGAACTGCTTATCAAGGCGGTGCGCGAGGAGACCAAGACATTGATGGACAACAATGTGCGGCTGCAGACCATAGGAGACATAAGGCGTATCCCCGAGCGGTCGCGCTCGAAGTTGCAGGAATGTATCGACAAGACTGCCGGCAATACGGGTACAACGCTCATACTTGCACTGAGTTACAGCTCACGTTGGGAGATAGCAGAGGCTTTGAAAGAGATGTGCCGTCAGCCGCTGAAGCCCGAAGAGGTGACGGAGGAGACTCTGCGCGGATACCTCGCCACGCGTGACTATCCCGACCCCGACCTGCTGATACGCACGGGCGGTGAGTTGCGTGTGTCGAACTTCCTGCTGTGGCAGATGGCCTATACCGAGTTCTATTTCACCGACCTGCTGTGGCCCGATTTCCGCCACGAGGACTTCTATGCCGCTGTGTATGACTACCAGCAGCGTCAGCGCCGTTTCGGCAAGACCGAGGCGCAGGTGGAGGGTAAAGGTTAAAAAATATTAAATAATATAATAAAAGGGTGGCAAGTGAGTTATTAAGGGGTTGCCGTGTGATGTGCGGTGACCTAATAGATACTGACAGATGAAACAAATAATCAGACTACTACTGCTTGCCACGATGTTCGTTATGTTCTCTTTGGGAGGGTATGCTCAGGTCGTTGTGGGTGGTGATAACGGCTACGACTTAGACTATCTTACTCCCAAGACCTATGAAATAGGTGGTATTACCTTCGAAGGTGCCGATAATTTCGACACCCGTGTGGTGCAGCTGATTGCCGGCCTTCATGTGGGCGACAAGGTGAAGCTGCCGGGCGACAAGATTTCTTCGGCCATAGAGAACCTTTGGGCGCAGGGTATGTTTGAGGATGTGCAGATCCGTGTGACCCGCATCCAGGGCAATATCGCATTTCTGAAGATAGTGCTCCGCGAGCGTCCGCGACTCAACAACTTCAACTTCACGGGTGTGAAGAAAGGCGAGGCCGACAAGTTGCGCGAAGAGATAAAGATTGCCACCGGCGATGTGGTGACCGAGAATATGCTTCGCACTACGTCGAACAAAATCAAAGGTTATTATATCGACAAGGGCTATACCCGTGTGGAGGTGACCCCCACCACCACGGCCGACAGCATGGGTCGCCTTACGATTACCTACAACGTGAAGCGCGGCAAGAAGGTGAAAATCGACTCCTTGATATTCGAGGGCAACAAACAGGTGAGCACCTTCAAGTTGCAGAACCAGATGGAGAAGACCCACGATGTGCACTATGCCAAATACTGGTACCGCCCATGGCGCATCTTCACCAAGGCTTTTTGGAAGAAGAGCCGCTATATTGAGAACGACTTCCATGATGACTTGGACAAGGTGGTGGCCTACTACTACGAGCAGGGCTTCCGCGATGCCCGCATACTGAGTGATACGGTGTGGGATGTGCCTCAGGAGGAGTTGACCCTCAGCGCAAAGAAGCAGCGTCAGCAGGATCGCCTGAAGGTGAAGGTGAAGGTCTTCGAGGGTGAGAAATACTATTTCCGCAACATCACTTTCACAGGCAACACCGTCTATAGCGACGAGGTGCTGGCCCGTTCGCTGCGTATCAACAAGGGCGACCCCTACAACCGGAAGACGCTGGAACAGAATATCTCCTACAATCCCTCGGGTACCGATATCTCGTCACTCTATATGGACAACGGTTACCTTTTCTTCCGCGCCAATCCCGTGGAGGTGGCTGTGGCGGGTGACTCTATCGACATAGAGATCCGCATCGAGGAGGGTAAGCAGGCCCGTATCCGCAACGTGTGGGTGGAGGGTAACACCATCACCAACGATAAGATTATCATGCGCGAGCTGCACACCCGTCCGGGTGACCTCTTCAGTCGCGATGCCATGATGCGTAGCTATCGTGAATTGGTGACGTTGGGTTATTTCAAGGAGGAGAGTATCAAACCTGAACCCCGTCCCAATGAGAAGGACGGTACCGTGGATATCGTCTACAAGGTGGAGGAAGGCCCCACGAGCCAGCTCAACCTGCAGGGCGGCTACGGCAGTGGTATGATTATCGGACAGATAGGTGTATCGCTCAACAACTTCAGCGTGCGCAATATTTTCAACAAGGACGCGTGGGCTCCGCTGCCGGCCGGCGACGGACAGAAGTTGTCACTCAACGCCGTGACCAACGGCAAAGCCTACTATGCCCTGAGCGCTTCGTTCACGGAGCCGTGGCTGGGTGGTCATCGGGCCCAGTCGCTCACAGGTACTATCTATCACAACCTTTACAGCAACGGCCTTTGGTACCGTAAAGGAAGCGAGAATTATTACAGTATACAGATCACCGGTGCCGGCGTGAGTTTCTCGAAGCGTCTGAAGTGGCCCGACGATTACTTTGTGGCCTCGCATGGTCTCACATATAAGCATTATTTGCTGGACAACTACTCGCTCAACACAACAAACCTCTTCTCTACCGGTATCGCCAACGATATCAGTTATGCCTTCACGCTGTCGCGTAACTCGTTCGACTCGCCTATCTATACCCGCCACGGTTCAGAGGTGAGTGTGAGCGCCTATGTGACTCCACCCTTCTCGTTGTTAAACGGCAAAGACTATTCCAACGCCACCTCGCAAGAGAAGTACTTCTGGCTGGAATACTACAAGATCAATGTGAGGGGGTCGTGGATGCTCAACCTGGTGGGCGACGTGGTGCTCAATACCCGCTTCCGTTTCGGATTTATGGGCTACTACAACAAAGATATCGGCCCCTGCCCCTTCGGCCGCTATATGTTGGGTGGCGATGGCCTGACATCGTGGAACCTCGACGGACGTGAGGTGATACCTCTGCGTGGATATGAGAGCATGTCGCTCAGCCCCGATGGTGGCGGCTCGGTATTCGACCGTTTCACGCTTGAGTTACGCCAGCCCATTATAGAGAGTTCGACGGCTACCATCTGGGTGCTCGGATTCCTCGAAGGCGGCAACTGCTGGTATGATTTGAAGGAGTTCCAGCCTTTCAAGATGTATAACTCGGCTGGTGTCGGTGTGCGCCTGTTTATGCCTATGCTGGGAATGATAGGTCTTGACTGGGGTTATGGCTTCGACGGTCCCACGGGCGGCAGCCAGTTCCATTTCAGTATAGGACAAAGCATTGATTAATATGCGACAGGGAAAGTTTTTGTTTTTGTTGATGGTGCTTTTTGCGTTAGCACCTACATCACAAGCACAGAAGTATGCCTGTGTGAATACCGACTATGTGCTGCGTAGTATCCCCGACTATGCTACGGCTCAGAAACGACTGGATAAGTATGTGGTCGACTGGCAGAAAGAAATCACAGACAAGATAGCTGAGATGGAGAGTATGCGTGCCAATTTCGAGCAGGAGAGCTACCTGTTGCCCGACAACCTGAAGAAACGCCGCCAAGAGGAAATCAAGGAGAAGGAGCAGGAAATACGGGCGTTGCAGCAGCAGCGTTTCGGTGCCGGCGGCGACTTGGACAAGAAACGTGCCGAGCTATTGAAACCGGTGCAGGATCGTGTGTATGCCACCATAGAACGTATCGCCCACGAGAAGAACTATGCTTTTGTTTTTGACAAATCCGCCAGCGCTACGGTGCTGTTCGCCAACAAGAAATACGATATCAGCGACGATGTGCTGGAGATGCTTGGATTCAAGCCGGGGACGGTGCCGGAGAACGGTGGCGACAAGGCGGCTCCCAAGAATAAACCCACCAATCCCGAGATGCGCACAGCTGGTGGACGCGACAAGTCCAATATCCCCAACCCGTTGGCTGGTGGTGAGAGAAAGAAATAATTAATAAAACAATACAACCAACATGAAAAAAGTTTTAATTGCATTTGCAGTGTGCCTGCTTACCTTCGGTGGTAGCGCTATGGCACAAAAGAACCTTAAATTTGGCCACATTAACTCGACGGAGCTGATGCAGATTATGCCTGGCCGCGATTCGGCTCAGGCTATCTTGCAGACAGAGGTTACCGAGATTGAGAACACCCTGAAGTCGATGCAGAGCGAGTTGGAGACCCGCTATAATGACTATATGCAGAACCAGCAGGGTTGGACGGAACTGATTCGTCAGACCAAGCAGCGTGAGATTCAGGATATGGGTACCCGTATCCAGGAGTTTCAGGAGAACGCCCAGAAGCAGCTCCAGGAGCGTGAAGCCGAGCTTCTGAAGCCCATCATCGACCGTGCCAAGAAAGCCATCGAGGATGTGGCTCGTGAAGGCGGTTATACTTATATTCTCGATTCCGGCACCGGTGCGCTGCTCTATTCGCAGGAGAGTGAGGATATCATGCCTCAGGTAAAACGTAAACTCGGCATCTGAGAATAAACAGAAAATAAAATAAGGCGCCACTTCAATTGAAGNNAGTCCAGCGAAGGATGATGCGGTCGATGGCGGGGTCGCGGCGGATGACGATAGCCATACGGTTGTTCTCCTGAGGCTCATATTCGTTGATGCCGCCCACCGGGATGGTGGTAAGGCGGTTACGGTCAGCGCCATAGTTTCCGGTAAGGATATTGAACACGCTCTCGCAGCGGCGCTCGGAGAGCCACTTGTTGTGACGCACGGTACCTGTGGCCGAGTCGGCAGCACCTATAATATAGTATTCTATGGTGTCGTTAGTGACAGCCATGCGTTTGGCAAAGTTCTGCAGACGCTTGTGGCCGTTGAAGTCGAGGTCGTAGTGGTCGAGTTTGAAGTAGACAATGGTGACGGGCAGGTTGAGTTTCTCATTCTCGGCGATAATCTCCTCCAGCATATTGGCGTATACGCGACCTGTGTCGGCGGCAATAGTTGTCTGAACCGAGTCGAGATCTTGCTGCAGACGGTCTATTTCGCCATTCAGCAGGGCGATGATGGTGGAGTCGTGGCGGCTGCGTTGGTCGGAGAGATTCTGTACCGAGTCGAGGTTGTGGTAGAGGTTGTCGATACGTCCGGTGAGGTTGGCCACAGTATTGCGTGTGCCAAAGGCGAGGAATTCGTGGTTTACGCGCTCGTTGGAGCTCTGGCGGGTGTAGGGGTTGAACTTGTTCACACTCTTGAGCAGGTTGAACTTGACGCCGACAGTAAATGAAGGTATCCAGTCGATATAACGCTTCGGATGCGGGGCGCCCGGATAGTCTTGAGAGTAGGTCCAGTCGATGGTACCTTTGGTTCCGATGATATCAAAACCGATGTTGAGCGACAGGTGGCGTGTGGTGATATATTCAGCGGCGATGCCGGCGGTGAAGCCCAACTCTTTGTTCCAACGAATTTTCCCTGCATATTCGGGTTGTTGTAGATCGGTGGAGGGGTTGATTTGTTTACCGAAGAAGAACAATCCTCCCAGTCCTACGGGGGTGAAGATATGCAGGTGATTGCGTTTGCCGGTTTCGTAGCCGCTCAGGAAGTTGGTCCAGTCGAAGATGACGATGCCCAGGGCATAAAGTCCATTCATATGCATGGGGTAGTAGGAGCAGCCGTTGGATATGGTAAAGGGGGTAGTAAAGGGCGTTGCTGTTTTGTCGAGCCAGGGGTTGCGTCCTTCGTAGCAACCCTGGCTGCGGACATCGAAGAAGGAGAGACGGAGTGCTACAGCGACATCGGGGATGAGCCACTTGCCTACCTCGACGTTGACACCCCAGGTGGGCATGTTCCAGCGTGCGCGGCTGTCCTGCTCGTTCCCGATGAAAGTCTGTGCTTTGCCTCCGACAGAGATATACCAGTTGTCGAACGGCGAGGCGATGATGTAGAGCAGCGTGTCGCGGTCTGCACCAAAAGCGAAACCTCGTCGCCAAGGGTTCTGTGCCGACAGGGTGGCTGTGGCAAGTAACAGTGACAATATGATAAGCAGTTTCTTCATGCGTTCTTTTTTCAGTTAACTTTTGTTGGTTGCAATCTCCTCGGTATCCTGTTCGTCTTTCGGGCTTTCGTCGTCGTAGCCATAACCATAGCCATAGCCATAACCATAGCCGTAACCATAGCCATAACCGTAGCCATATCCATACCCATATTTGCGTTCGATAGGCATCAGCTTGCGGTAGTGTACGTCGTTGAGGACGATGGAAATATTGGGGAAATCGCTATTTTTATAAAGTTCTTCGATGTCGTTGAGCATCCGCTTGTCGAAGCGTTTGGCTCGAATGATGAGCAGAGTGGTATCGGCCAGGTGTTTTATGATATCGGTATCAACCACCAGGCCTGTGGGGGCGCTATCGAAGATGATGTAGTCATATTGCTGGCGCAGCCCTTCAATAAGATTGTCGAAGCGGCCGTTGCCTAATAGTTCGGTGGGGTTGGGCGGTATAGGACCGGTGAAGAGGGAATCAACACCTTTGAATACCAAGTCGTGTGCGATAAGCGACTGCCAGTCGTCGGTCTTGCCAGCCAGATAGTTGGATATGCCCGGGTGTTTGCGTGAGTAGAAGGTGCGGGTCATAGCACCGCGACGCAGGTCGAGGTCGAGCACGATAATGCGTTTGCCCGCCATACCGAAGGTGGCAGCGAGGTTGGAGGAGACGAAGGTTTTGCCCATGCCAGGCTGCAGCGAGGTGATGAGGATGACTTTGCTGGTCTTGGTGCTGTCGGTATTGTTGCCCAGATACTCCACTTTGGTGCGTAGCAGGCGGAATGATTCCGACATGGTGTCGTGCTCTCCGCTGCCCACTACGATGTCGCTGATGTCGTTCTTTATTCGGGCAGGTATCTCGCATAAGAATGGAGCCGTGGTCCCTGCCATTACGTCGGTGTAGAACTTCACCTTGGTGTCGAACAGACGACGGAGGAAGAATATGGCGACGGGGATAAGCAACCCGATGAGCAATCCATAAAGGGTTTGTCTGCGTTCGTTGGGTGCTATGGGGTTTCGGTTGATACGAGCCGGGTCGAGAATCTTGCCATTGGGCTCAATGGTGGGCTGGCTGATCATCAGCTCTTCACGGCGGCTGAGTAGATGCAGGTATAGCTCCTCCTTGATTTTCTGTAGACGTTCGAGGTTCTCGAGATAAAGCTGCTGCTGGGGCACCTGACTCATCTTGTTCGAGGCCGCAGAGGCCACTATCTGTGCGTCGGCGATACGTTCCTGGAGCACCCCCACATAGACATCGAGCATTCGGTTCATGTTGATGCGTAGCTCGTTGAGTTCGGCTTGCTTGGCTTTAACGGTGGGGTTGTTGGGAGTGCCATAGTGCCTGAGCTCAAGCACAAGGGCGTTGTACTGCCCGATCATCTTCATGATGTTGTCATCGTCAAGCACGTTGCTCAGCGGTATCAGATGGGGGTCTTCGGTGCTCTCGTTGCTTTGGATAAGATACCGCGCCATGGAAAGTTGCTTCCTAAGGCGTTCAATTTCTTCGGACGACTGGATGCTGGTGGCCAGGTAGTTCTGTCCGAAAGAAGAGAGGTCGAGCAATTTGTGTTCGCGTTTGAATCCCGCTAGCGCATTTTCTTGAATACCCAAGTCGGTCTGCAGCAGTTGTAAACGCTGGTTGATATAGTCGTAGGTCTCAGCGATGATACGCTGCTTGTCCTTGATGGCGTCCTCGTTATAGACCCGAATCACTTCGTTGACGACATCGGCGGCGCGGATTGGCGATGGGTCGTTCAATGCGATGTTGACGATGGTGCTGAACTCGTTGTCACGGTCGACATGGAGAGCGGCACGATAGCGATCTGCGATGGAATTCAGGCTATAGTGTGTTACGTTGATGGGAATGCCGTTGTAACTTGGGTTGTAGAACCATGTCTTATGTACCGCGATTCGGCCAAGAGGTGTGGCTATTGTGTCATCGAAAGAGGCTTTGATAGGTTCGTATTCTTCGCCGAGATCAAGGGTTAGTGATGTAGCATCGTTTGCGTGGACAATAAAGCTCAAGTATTCATCGTCCTCATTGTCGATAAAGTCCACGGAGTAGGGGGATTCGCCGTAAAGATCTTTGGTGCGTCCTACGATACGGGTCTTGGTGGTGTAGAAGATGTTGAGTTTTAAGTTCTGTGCCACCTCGGTCATAGCCAACTTAGAGGTGAGAATCATCATCTCGTTGTTGATGGAACTGTTGTAGAGCGTTTTGGAGGTGAACATGTTTTTGACGGCTGCCTCACGCAACATATTGTCGTTGTTGTTGGTGGAGGTGCCTTTGATAAGCAGTTGGGCGTGACTATGGTAGATGCGGTTCTGATGGCGTACCAGATATCCGGCCACTGCTGCCCCAATAACACCGCAGAGGATAAGCCAATGGATGTTCCTAAGCACGATGAAAAGAATATCCTTCACATGCAGTTTGGGACCTCTTTTTTCGTCGAGGAACGACATATCGGTTTTGTGGTCAGTCTCTGCCATTTAATCGGTTACTGGTTGTTTATCATGGCGCGATAGAGCGCGATAGAGGTTACTAAAGAGGCAAGTGAGAGGGCCATGCTAGCCAGTCCGGTCCAATAGGACAACTCGTTGCGTATCTTGCCATTGTTCATCGTCTGGGTGATGATGAAGTCGTTCTGTTGGAGCATGAAGAAGGGGTCGTTGAATACGTCGCTCGACCGTGGGTCGAGGTAGCGAACCATCATTCGTCCATTTACTTCACGCATCACAGCGATGTGGTCGCGCTGGGTGTAAAGATCCACGTCTCCCAACATTGCCAAAGCCTCCAGGAAGGTGCATCGTTCGTTGGGGACGTTGAGCACTCGGCCAGTACCACCGCCTAAGAAGAAAATCTTGAAAGTTTTGAATCGTACGTTGACAAAGGGGTCGGTCAAAAAACCTCCCGACTTCAGTCGGGTGTTCAAGGTATCCTGCAGTTGCAGACGTGTGAGGCCGACTACATGAATTTTACCGAGGGTGGGCATCTCGATATTTCCGTTTACGTCTACCAGATAGCTGACGTCCTGACCATCTACGGGTGCGAAAGGAGCCACCAAGGGCGCCTCGTTGGCATTGGCAGAGGTGACGAAGATGTACAACTCGTCGTAAGGGGCTATCACGGCCTCGAAGCGGTTTTCAATCTGTATCTGGCTACCGTGGGTGAGGTCCTGCAAATAGTTGACACGACGTGCGGTGACACACGAGGTCATCATGAGGGCGGTCAGTAGCAGGAGCAGCGGAAGCCGAAGAGTATTATATATTATGCGCATATTATAATATAGTCCGAAAACAACGACGGTATATTTGATTTATTGTGCACACGTGCGTGCGTGTATGTTAAATAATGTTAAATCTTTGCACAATGAGGCGTTTGGCTTGATTTTTCCACCATTGTGCGGTGGCTTCTGCCATCCAGTTGAATCCGAAAGGCATCCATCTTTGTGGATGGGTGTTGATGAGTATTGGGTGTTGGTGTATTGGATGAAATGGGTTGTTTAGTGCTTGTATGATATCGTCTGTGCTGTGAAATGAGAGCCCTTCTTTTTCCCAGTATGGTTCATTACCAATTTTGTCACGGATACTTACGGCACTACCATCCCATCGACGTCCGGTATCTGTTAGGTATAGGGTTTTAGAGAAGTCGGTGTCGAGCATGGGTTCGGAATGGATGTCCAATGAGTGGATATCATACTGATTCCAAATGTCTTGGTTATTATATGGAGACAATGGGCTGCCGTGGGCGCAAGCGGTAGAAACAGGAGCCAATCGTCGTAATTGTTCCAGTTCTTTTTTGAAAAGATTAAAGGCTTTTTCCTTATCCCCATGACAGGTGGCAAGTGTTTCGTAATGGTAGCCAATAGTATGTCCCATATCGGCGATATGGCGAATATTGTCGGCATGGGACGTAAAGTGTTTGGAACGAAAGTAATAGGTGCTTTTTACTCCCTGTTTGGCCTCCTCCTCGGCAATTCGTACTGAATAGGGCGGACGTTCGTCGACATCATGCTTGATTCTATGATGTTTATGCTGTTTTAGAGCAGTAATAAACTCTTGGTATTTGATTATAGTGAAGTCCATTAGATGTCCAACTGTTTAATGACTCGTGCGGGTACTCCTGCGGCGAGCGTTCGGGGGGGTATACTTCGAGTCACCACCGCTCCCGCTGCTACGATGGCTCCTTCTCCGATTTCCACGCCTGGTAGGATGGTAACATTGATGCCAATCCAGGCGTTTCGATGGATGATGGTAGGTGCTACGAATGATTCTACACAATTGCGATGATATTCCATAGGGGTGCTGTGTGCCAGCACATAATCGTTACCAGCCAGCGATACTCCGTCTTCGATGCAGACAAAGTAGGGGTAGGGAAAGTCAAGGGTACACCCAGGTCCCAGATGCACATTCTTCCCGATACGAACTCCGCGCCACTTTTGAAGTCGAATTCTAAAGCGGTTCCATGGACAGCTCTGTGCCCAATGGTTTAGCAGGTGATCTTTCCATCGTATCACTCCGAACCAAACAGCCGATTTATACCCATGAACGAGGGCTGACTGATGTATCGTCTTCCATAGCTTTTCGCTGCGGTAGTAGGGTAAGGATTGTTTTTTTAGTTCAAGATAGGCTTTCATTGCAATGATTCTATGTAGTTTACGAAGAATTCAGTCGGGTCGGTGAGCATTTCTAGCATTACTTCCCGTTTCGTTTGCCATTCATTGTGCAAGTGAACGGAATCTATCGATAGTAACTGATTTATAGTATGACACATATCATCGAATTGGGTGGGGAGAAAAGCACTGCATAATCCGAATCTTTTTTCCAGCATATTGGGTACCGAGAGCCGTCCGGCGAAAGTGTTACATTTCAGGGCTGGTACTCCCAGCAATGCGGCCTCTGAGGTCATCGTCTGGCTATCACCAACAAAGAGACTGCAATAGGCCATTAGTGAGTGGATGTCTTCGGCCGGTACGGGAATCCTATATGGTTCAAATTCCTCTTCAATAGGTCGTTCGGATGTGATAATAACCCTGCCGTGGGATTTTAGCAAGTCGACAAGAATCCTTTTCTGTTCTATGGTGAGTCCTTCCTGCCCTATATCGTGATGTCCCCGCATTGCCACGAAACGCATGATAAAGAAACGTTCCTTGTCATTCAATCCCGCCTTCTGAAGTACTTTTGGATCTGGGGTGAATCGGTTAGGATGTAAGTAAGCAAGTTCATGTGTTCCAGGATAGTATATTGCCTTTTTGGTTTTTCTATGTATGCAGTCGGGGGTGAAAACAGTATGACTCATTGGATGACCGTATCGCACCACAAGGGGTTCTGCTGCATCGTCGTCGTCGTCGAACATCATGGCTTTCATTCCCGTCAATTGCGATACATGACTCAGTACGATTCCGCTGCTGAGTCCCAGTGAGATATGGTGCATACGGACAAATCGAAATAGCTGGGCATCTTGGTGGATAACATCTTGAGCTTTCCCGACGATTCCGTCATGTTTCTTTCCGAGTTGTAGATAAGGAGTCATACCGTAATGTTCCATCAGACGGATAGCTACGGGAATATCTCTTACCGAGAAGAATAGCTGATGCCCCCTCTTTCGAAGTTCGTCGGATAGTGGATGCAGCAAATGTACATGTGCCGGATGTCCTATGTCTATCAATATGTTCATTCGCTCTGTTTGAAGCGTATACCGTAGCGGCTAAGGAAACGCCGCAGCGTTTTGGAGAGGTCGTCTTTTGGATTATCACAACGGTGCTGCTCAAGATTGAAATGGGTGGTCCCATTGACGACAATCTCATTTCCAGAAGACAGCACTACTTGGTTGGGTGTGTGCGATATCCCATTGTAAGTAAGATGTTTGTCGAATTCGTTGAGGATTTCTTTGAGCATCTTTTCTTTTTCTTCTTTGGAAGGGGTGGGGGCAAACTCCTCTTTGCTACGTTTGACTGTGGCTGGTGTGCCGGCTGCCAACACGTTGGCGGGTAGGTTCCGGTTTACATAGGAACCGTATCCGACAATTGTATCGTCACCGATAGTGACGCCTGGACCTACAAAGACGTTGTAGGTTAGCTCTACCCGTTTCCCGATGGTGATATCTCCATAACTTGCTGGAAATCCGTCGAGTACGTTTTTGTAGGAACTATGGGTGAAGAGGCTGCATCCCGGACCTACTGCGCATTCCTCCTGGAGATGAATCTGTCGGGAGGGGTCAATAGTAGTAGAGGGGAAGATGTGCACCAAGTCGTCGACTATGAAAGCCGACTGGTCCGATGGATGGCCGGCACGGATGATGGCGGTTTCCGAAATGGTTACTTCGTTGCCCATCTGAATGGTATCGGCGTTGATTATCACAGCGGAACGTATGTTGCAGTGGTACCCGATGGTGATATGGCGTCCGCATACGGCGGTGAAACAGCCGATGTGAGTACCGTCGCCGATGCTGAATTTCTCATGGCATACGATAACGGAGCCGAGTGAGAACTTCACATGATTCCCGATATGATTACCTTTCAGACGATAGAATATTTTTTTCAGTCCGCTGGGTAACAGACCAAAAGTGAGCATTTTCCCTATGGGGATACGTTCATTCATGTAATATGGTGTTATACAATTGACAGAGTCGTTCGACAACATGGTGGTTGTCGTAGGGCTCTATATGTTCTCTTGCTTTTGTGCGTTGAGGGCGGGTGAGCAGAGGCTGAAGAGCTTCGGCCAGTGCCCGAGGGGTTGCATCAGTAATCACACCACCTTGGGTATCTGTCAGTTGCTGCGGTACATCACCCACATTAACACTAACAATGGGTAGGTTGCAGGCGAGTGCTTCTTTGGTCACTTGAGGCGACCCTTCTTGTTTCGACGTAAGAAGTAGTGCGTCAGCGGCATTCATCAGCAATGCAACCTCTTCACGGCTATATCCATTGAGTTCGATTAACTGTGCTTCGGGTAACAATTTACAGGTCGATCGAGCTAATGTTGGGTTCTTTATCTTGTTTTGATATGATCCGGCAAAGAGCACGTACTTTCCATCGGTTTTCCATCCGAGTCGTTGTCGCGCCTCTATCCGTTCGATAAGGGGAAATTTTTCAATGTCGATGCCACAGGGTTGTACGATTGCTCTTTTGGGAGTCTTGGATATTTTTTTATGCAACGTACTTGACACGAAGATATTCCCGTCGGCACGCTGCATGGTCAATCGGCTCAACAGACGGATGCGGCGGTCGTTAATATCGCTGCCGTGGTAGGTGACCACCACGGGGATTTGATGCTGAAAAGTACAAAGAAGTCCGCAAAGACCATAATGAGCATGTAGAATGTCTGCCTTGAACTGCTGGATGGCAATCTTTATCGACGTCAGATTCCTCAGATATCCACAAAGTCCATGACCTTCCACTAGTTGGATTTTCACCTCATGTCCACTCTTCCGCAAGGCATCGGCTTGCTCGATGATGAACGGTGCCACCTTCTCATGGTTTCCACTGGCTACAATCAGTATCCTCATAGCATTCCGCGACTACCGATTTTGAAGAATGCCCATCCAAATACCATCACCGGCACAATATAATACCAAATCTTGACAAACCGGTAGTTTTGGGCATTCAGTAGGGTGACGCCATAGGCGGCGAAAATAAGCAACACCGGGAGACCTGGGAGCAAGAAGCGTTCCGAGTTGGAGAACCCGCTCACCGAGATGATGCCGAGATAGGCGATGGCAAAGGCACCAAGGAAAGAGAGGTCTCGCCAGTTCTTGGTGATGAAAAAGGCCGAGAAGGCGGCAATCAGCACAAAGATACCCAGGAAGTTGCGTACATAATTGCCTCCGCTGAGTATCTGTTGGTTGTACTGTTTGTCTACATTCACCATGGTGGGGAAGGGGAGGACGAACATCATAGGTGCCATCACGGTGCCGGTAGCGTATTTTGCCCATTCTACGCCTTTTTCTGTCTGCATCTCACGTTTGGCATTCTGATGCAATCCGCGGTCTTGCCAGAGGCCTTCTGCTTCGTTGATGATGGCTCCACCGGCAAGGGTGGATGCCGCCAATAGTCCCCATGCTATCAAGATGATACGTTTGGTTCGACCGATGGTCTGACTGCTGGAAAATACCAGTGCCGTGATAAAAGCAAAGAGGGCGGCGGCTCCCAGCACTGTCCTCATGGAGAATAGGCTCAGTGCCAGCAATAGTGGAATAATGATTGTAAGGATATTATATCGACGGCTGCGTAGCAGATAGTCGGTTCGTTCAAGATATGCTACCAAAAGGAAGAGCATCTCTGTCTCTTTCAGGTGAAGACCGCAGTAGATGATGAGGTTGGGCATAAAGCAGGCGAAGATGGCTGCGATACGACCGCCTTTTTCGCCTATGTTGCGCTGGGCTAGATTGTAGATAAGCAGTACTGTGGAAGAACTGATGAGAACTTTGATGACTCGGGTGAGGAAGATATTGGGTCCGATAAGTTTGTATAGATAAGTTAGGTAGAGTAGATAACCTGAGTCGGAAAATGATTTGGTGGTGTTGTTGAAAAGGTAGTCTTTGATAACGGCCCATCGCTGAGTGGAGAGCCATGCGGCGTCTTCCCAATATCCCATCGAGTCGGCTGCTTCGAACTCGAACGGCAGTCCTGTGTGGCGGATATAGAAGAAGAAACTGAAGGTGACCCACGCCAATCTCAGTCCGAGTGCCACCAAAAAGAGGAACCAAAGCAGTCGTCCTCTGGGTATCTCTTCCCAACTCTTGCTACACCAATAACTTAATATAGAAAACCCCGTCACCCAGAAAATACCCATAAGTATGTAAACGAGTGGCATCGCGTGGCTGATGAAGAACAATGTTACGAAGGCCAATGAACCCAGGTAGAGGTAAATGGCTTTGGTTGCTATCTGTTTTGGAAAGTAGGGTATCATCCTATCAGTTTGCGTTTCAGTTTGATGAGACGAGTTTTGTTGCGGGTGCCGACCCATGCCAGTAGACGTTCTTTCCAGTTGCTGACATTACTATCCCATGAGGCTAATCCTAGGTGATCGCAATAGGTGTTCTCGGTGCGGATGTATTCGCCGGTAGTGCGTCGGGGTGAGAAATAATCAACGGGGAAGATATGCAGGTCTTGGTAGTCTTGTTCGTTGCCGTCCTGCATGAAGCCATGAGCCACCATCTTTGCATTGAAGAACTGCACGTTGGTGGTCGTATCGTAGTGTCCGTCGGGAAGTAGGAAGTGTCGCCCATGGTAGCTTTCCAGCATCTCGCTCACCCACGTTCCATGAGCTTCCGAGGCCAACACACAGGTGCCCATAGGTAAATGTTTACTGCCTTCAAATCCAGCAAATGCCTTCAAAGAAAGTAGCTTGTCGAAGGGTTGCAGCATCTCTACGTCGGTATCAAGATAGATGCCCCCTTCTTGTTCCAATGCCCACAACCTTACATAGTCGCTCACAAAGGCATAGTAACCGGCTGCATACGCTTCTCGTGTATAGGGTACACTCTCAACGTCAAAGAAAGCTTCGTCCCAGAGTCGGTATCGACAGTCGGGCATCAGACGGTGCCATGAGTCTATGCATCGTACAGCAACCTCGGGTAGGGGGGTATGACCAAACCAACAATAATGTATTGTGCGTGGAATCATCGTACAAGGTTTCGTACGGTTGCCAATGCTTTTGTTACCAGGTATTTAATACGCTCTACCCACAAAGGACGTTGATAGGGCCGGCGTAGTGTCTTGGGGATGTTATTCCAGTCAACACTTTGTAACAATGGCATTGTGTCTTTATGGTAGCGTCGGGAGAGGTAGTAGGGTAGTAGATTGTAGGCTGTTAGTCTGTCTAACAATATCTTGATCTTTTCTGGTGCGTCGGGGTAAATGCAGTGCCACAGAAAGTGGTGCTCTGGTGAATGCAGTTGTTGTGTGCTGCGGTATTTGGGAACCACATCTTGGTTGTAAGTGAAGAGGGGCTTGTTGAGTATTACAACAGTATGCCGTATGGCGATGCGAATCCATAGGTCGAAGTCTTCGCCGATATGTAGATCGGGGTTGAATCCCCCCAGTTCGTCGAATATATTCTTTGACAAACAGACGGTACCGACGCACACAGGCATACAGAGCGACGATGCATATTGCGCGAAGTAGTCAATCTCACCCTCTGCGAAAGTTTCGTCGATACCTGTGGGTGCCACCCTCCGTCTGCCATGTTTGGCTATATAGTAGCTCGTGCTGTATAGACCTGCATCAGGGTGGCGTGTTATCAAACCGTCCATCTCGGCGAGGAACGACGGCTCCCACCAGTCGTCGCTGTCCAGGAAACAGATCCAAGGGGCAGAGGCCTGCTCCACACCTCTGTTACGGGCTATGGAGACACCTGTGTGTTTTTGGTGAAGGATGGTTATTCTGGGGTCGCTGAAACTGTCGGCAAGTGCACCGCTACCATCGGTACTACCGTTCTCTACCAATATGAGTTCCCAATCTCCATAATTCTGAGCCAGCACACTCTCCACGGCTTTCTGGAGATATGGGTACTTATTGTACACAGGCATGATGACTGAGAAATGGGGCATGGGTGGTGAGTTACTGAGTTATTTGGTAAAGCTGAGTAGGCGGTTTGTGATACGGAAGAGGGAGGGCGAAATCCGCATGGCAGCATAGTTGATGCGGTGACGCAGCCGCGTACGGCTGACGCGATGGTAGTAGTCCCAGTTCAGGTAAGGTAGTAATTCTTTGTCTTCCTGTGAGTTTGAGTGATAGAAAGCCACTTGATAATGATGGGTGATGAACCGGTATACCTTGGAGCGGTCAATGTCCTTCTTCGGGGTGAAGAACTCTGTCAGCAGGTTGGCCACCGTCAGTAGGTCTTGATAATTTCGGAGCCCCTTCGAGGTCATGATACTACCTTCTCGTATACGGTAGATATAGAAAGAGTTGTCAATCTCTTTGGTACGCTGGGCGTAGTAACAGACTTGTGAGGTGAAGAGGTTGTCCTCGTGCACAATCCCTTCGTGGAAGCGTAGCTGATGCTTTTGGAGGAAGTCTCGACGGTAGCATCGTATGGTGACGCTGACAAAGTCGCAACGGTCGCTACCAAAACGGATGAAGTCTTCTCCGTCGATGATGCTGTCGAGGGTTTCCAGTGCGTCGGAGGTCAGCATATCGTCGCTGTCGAGAAAGAGGATATAATCCCCGTGTACGTTGTCGAGGCCTGTGTTGCGTGCAGCTGAGACACCAAGATGTGGCTGGTGTAGCACATGGATACGGTTGTCTTTTGCGGCGATATTGTCTAGCTTCTGACCCGAACAATCACTTGAGCCATCGTCCACGCATACCGCCTCCCAGTCGCCGCAGGTCTGCTGCCGCAGGCTATCTATACATTCATCGAGGTAGGGATCGGTGTTGTATACAGGGATGACAACACTAAATCGAGGCATGGTGCAACTGTCTTTTTATGAGTCGTTTGGTTAACAACCAGGGATTGTAGAATCCGGGTTTCCATAAGGTGTTCCGTCGGTATTCTCGTCGCACAAGTGTTTCTTGCTCACTGATTGAGAGGGTGGCTTGTCCGGGGCGGATGCGGTATCTGTATAGCACATCGGGAAGGTTGGTCAAGCGTAGGCCGGCCATAAGGGCACGGGTCCAGAGATCGTAGTCTTCCGCAGGTACAAAATCTTGACGGTAGCGTAGGTTATGATTCTCGAAAGATTGATGTCGCCATAGGCTGGAGGCATGTAGCACTGGCGAGAAAAACAGAGCGGAGACCTTAACTTTCTCAGGGTTACTTTCCCGTACCCACACCTCCTCGCGTTCGCCAAACAGCTCCATGGCGCAGGAGCATAGGTCAATGTCAGGGTGCCGCTCCATGAAGCCGACTTGCACCGATAGGCGCTGTGGCAGTGAGATGTCGTCGCCATCCATGCGGGCCACATATTCGGAGTCTATGATGGACAGTCCACGGTTTAGATTATCAGCTACCCCCACGGTGCATTCATTCTCCATTATTTTGATGCGGGGGTCGTTGAAATCCTTTACAATGTCTATGGTGCGGTCGGTAGAGTGATCGTCCACTACCAGCAATTCGAAGTCGCCATAGTCCTGATTCAGGATACTCTCTACAGCCTCCTTGATGTAGTTCTCCACATTATATGTCGGCATCAGCACGGTTACCTTCGGCATAAGTAATAGAGTATCCTATAGAGCACAATTGACGGATGCGCGTGTAGATACCGTTTGAAAATAGCCCTTTCAATGGCCGGTGTGAAATGGTATTTCTTATGGTATTTATGCCAAGTCCTGCCCCATGTATGGGCATAAACATGTTCTTTTACTCCGTAATGTGCTATGACATAGTTAAGTATGTCGGCTCCTTCGAGAAGAGTGAGACCATCTTTTTCGGCTTTCTCGGCGATGTTGGCACCGTGTCGGCGGCAGTGGTTCAAGGGTTTCCGTATCTCAAACACTGTTCCTTGTTCAGCCAGCAGCACATAGAACATCCAGTCGCCACACAAATGCATCTTTTCGTAGCGGACGCTCTCGGCAGGGTGATAGCAGCTTCGGCGGAAGAGGCAAGCACTGACATTGGTAATCACATTGGCGTAGAGTAGTTTATGTAGGATAAAATCCTTGCCGGTGTATCGGTTTATGGCACCATCGGACGGGGTGTCCCACAGAGGTGTACCCTGCGCGTCCTCACATATTGACGAGGTGTAGGTCAACACACATTCTTTGTCGGTGGTGGCAGCTGCAAGGGCCTGTTCCAGGAAGGAGGGGTCGGCCCAGTCATCGCTTTCCGCTATCCACACCCACTCGCCTTGGGCCAGCGCCAATCCTTTGTCCCACTGGTGGAACGCCGATCCGCTGTTCGTGTCATTACATACCAAATGACTCACCTTGGGATGGCTCAGGTAACCCTCTAGCATTTCGCGGCTGCCGTCGGTTGAATAATCGTCAAGCAGTATCAGTTCAAAGTCCTGATAGGTCTGTTCAAGTATACTGTCCATGCGCTGCTGTAGATAGGGCGCATGGTTATAGTTGGGTACTATTATTGATACAGTCGGCACGTTTTCGCCCATCGGTGAATGTCAAAAAGTAGGAACTCAATCCATCGGTGATGGTAATACTTTAGGTATCTGCCTGCAGACAGAAGCAATCTGGGCAGTCCCATTGTCTGTTTCTTCATCCTGTGACGTGCACATATGAAGGCAATATGCTCTTTTAATGGAGAAGGTAAATCGAGAGAGTTCCATATCTCACATAGTGGACTTGTCTCTCTGGCATCGTCGCTCGGCACTGTCGGTCTGTTGATGCCGATACCTACTATTTGTTTTGGGTGTATGCGATACTTAATCAGGGGAGAGGTGATGTAGCCGAGACTATTGACCCCGAGCATCGCCAAACTCCCGTCGTGCAAGATAGCATCATTGCACAAATCAGTCCGAAGGCATTGAGAAAAACTGTTTCGTATGGCCATCGTGGCGCCGGTGGCACGGTTCTCGAAAGCCAGAAGTTCTACACCCATTCCATCGTTCATCTCTTCTTGTGCATGTTGGGTAAACCCAATCCGGTTCCATAGGGTTTCTCCTTCTATCGTCTTGCCCTCGGCATCAATCAGCAGGCCGTCGGTAAACAATATATCGATGTCGTTGTGCTCATCGAAATAGTTTACTATCGTCTCCACCTTGTTTGCACACCAGATATCATCCTGATCGGAGAGGAAGATAATGTCGCCGTGACATAGGCCGACTGCTTTCTGAAAGTTGGCGCAAACGCCGAGATTTGTTTCGTTGCGAAAAATATGGATGTCGGCCGTTGTGCTCCCCCTTAGACTGTCTATGATGGCCAGCGTGTCGTCTGTACTGCCGTCGTCGCAGACCACAATCTCGTCCACAGGAAACGTCTGGTCTAATATGGACTGCATCTGGTTGCGGATATACTGCCCGCCATTATAGGTACATATCGCAACCGAAAGTTGATGCTGTTGTTTGTTCATTCCAAATTATACCTTGCTCGCTCGTATGATACCTTTGCGGAAATAGGGCGGTACCGGTGTGTCGTATAGGTGGAATAGCATGTTACCATTCGAGAATTCCGAGCGGTACCCCATCTCGTCGAAAAGTGCTTTCATCTCGATAGCGTCATGTTGTCTATGATAGGCTGCCGCTGCTATCTTAATGCCCTCCTTTTGGGCCAGAAAGTCGGTGGCAGACATAATCGCCGGCAACTCATATCCTTCGATATCCATCTTGACGAAGGCGGAACGGCTGTTATTATCCGACAGGAGTTTCTTTAATGTGATGCTACTCTCAGTGTCGACAATTGATATGCTTTTGTTTATGATGCTCACTTTGTCGTGATAAGGTGCGAAAGTGTTCTTTAAAGGCTCAATCCATTGTGGGTCGCTCTCGACTAGATAGATATGTGCTGCCTTGTCGACCTGGCTCAAAGCGAAGAGCCCTTCGGCAGCACCAATATCGAAGAGCGTGTCGCCCTCATCTACTTTCACTCGAGGTGATTGGTATTGATGTGGTGTGTTCTCGGCGTCGTTTGTCCCTAAGAGTTTCTCTGTCAGTATGTAGTCTGTATATTTCGCAATAGCATCTTCTGTCGAGAATGTCTGAGGAAAGAACAACCTTTTCCCTTCATGTATCACGTAGGGTAGGCCGACTTCGGTATCAAAGCCCGAATTCACGGTCAGTTGAGTGTCGTTTCTGTAGGGGAAGTTGCTGTATCTACCTAGCTGACGCAGATAGGTCAATTCCTTTTCATAAGTATTCGCTTCCTGACGGTGTTTTGTATAGTAGTCCAGGACACTGAAATACAGGTAACTTGCGGTGGCTTCCCGTTTCTCAATGAATTCTTCAAGTGCGGAAATCCGGTTCGTGTTGTCGTTAATCCGCTTCCGGATATTTATGGAGAAACCTGCATGTAGATTGACCAATATGTTCTTTACCACGGAATCTTTCATATGATGCTATAGGTATGACAGTTTGGCTTTAAACATGATATGCCCCCATTCTTTTTCCCATTGTGTGATTGTTGATTGCTGACGGTCGTCTTTGTCGGCTTCGTTAATCGAGAAGGTCAATTCGTTTGGGATGATGTCATAGTCACGCTGTGCCGTCAGGTAGTTGCCAATGCCTACCGAGAAGGCCAGAGAATACTGCCCCGAGGCGAGATGATGGTCATACAACTGAAAGACGACCTCTTTAATCTCACCTTCTCGAATGGAAAGATGTTCGGTGTTCGACACCGAGCCGACGGCTATGCCATCCATCCCGTATATGGTGGTGTTGATTCTGAAATTGGGTACATCGCGATGTGCCTTCACTTCAAATATGAACTCGATGGGTTCGTTCGAGGCGAAGGTGTTTTTTCCTTGGGCATAACGTACGGAGAGAAACTCTATCTCCTTGAAGTCACATCCTCCTTTGAATCTCAACTCCAGTGGGGAATTCTTCAAGGAATTTCCGATGTACTTCTCGACAGCATCGTATGCCGATCCGATATAGTGAACTTTTCCCTTATCGAGTACTACTCCTTGGCGGCACAACTTTCTTATGGCTGCCATGTTGTGGCTGACGAAGAGTACCGTGCGTCCTTCTCCGCGGCTCACCTCCTGCATCTTGCCTATGGCTTTCTGTTGGAATTCGGCGTCACCGACGGCCAGCACCTCGTCGACCACCAATATTTCGGGATCGAGGTGGGCGGCTACGGCAAAGCCCAATCGCACCAACATGCCGCTGCTGTAGCGTTTCACGGGTGTGTCAATATAGCGTTCACATCCGCTGAAGTCTACTATCTCGTCCAGCTTACGGTCTATCTCTGCCTTGGTCATGCCGAGGATGGCTCCGTTGAGGTAGATGTTCTCGCGGCCGGTCATCTCGTTATGGAATCCGGTGCCTACCTCCAGCAGCGATCCTATGCGGCCGCGAGCGCGTATGGTGCCTGTTGTGGGGGCGGTAATGCGCGAGAGTATCTTGAGCAAGGTGCTTTTTCCCGCACCGTTCTTGCCAATGATACCCAGTACGTCGCCCTGCTCCACCTTGAAATCAATGTCTTTCAAAGCCCACACATATTCGCTTGTACCATGTGTGCTGCGGTCGTTTACCTCTCCCACCTTCAAGTAGGGGTCTTCCTGTCGACGTATGTTGACAGTCCACCACCGTTTCAGGTCATGGCTCAAGGTACCTGTCGAGACTAATCCCAAACGGTACAATTTGCTGATATTGTTGAATTCTATAGCGGTAGACATAAGTTACATCTTGTGCAGTATGCTGCGGGGTTTCTCGCCATGCGAGACAAGACTGCTGAGCAGCAGCACCCACTCGCTGTCGTTGTATACCATACGGCGTTTCCATTTGAGGGCATTCCAGCGACGTAATTTCCAAACGAGTCGGCTGGCTCCGTCGGCAGCGTGGTCATCCATGCTGCCGTAGACGATGTCTTTTTCTATGAGTGGCTGGGTGGCTGGGTGGCTGAGTGACTCCACGAATTCCGTCATGCCGTAGTCTTCGATGGTTTTCTCTACCACTGTCCAGTCGACCTTGTCATGCAGTGCCTGGCTGGTAAGGCTCCAGTCCACCCAGTCGCGCAGGGTGATGCGGCTGGCTGCAAAATGTCCCGCCATGTGGCGCAACAAAAACAGCACTTCAAATGTAGGGTCGTACTCCTGTGTATGTCTGCTATTCTCTGCCAATTCTTTGAGCAGAGCCTCGTAGCGACGGTTGCTTGGGGGATAATGAGTGTTGAGGAAATCATAGTGGCTCTCCACGGTGACCCCTCGGTAATCATATTTGCTGTGGTGATGGGCATCGTTGCTTACCTCCACTTTCAGCACTTCTCGGGCTACGCGGTCGGCTTCGTCATGGCGGTCGTAGAAGTAAAGGTCTAGGTCGCCGAACTCGCGTTGCTCGGTTTTGGGATAGTATTGGGCTATGTGGGTGCCTTTCAACACCAGTGTTCTGATACCATGTTTCGCCATAGTGTCTATGATATCCTGCTGTACCTCTGTCTGGTAGCGGTGCCAGCGCTCGGCTTTGTCGCATTCGGCCAGCCATGGTATCAGCACTTCGCGAGGTACCCCTAGTTTAGAGGCCGTCTCGGCAGTCAGGGCGGTCACATGGTTCTTCTGCATCAGTCGGAAGAGACTCCACCAGTCGTGAGAGTGGAGAGTGGAGAGTGGGGAGCGGAGAGCCGCTAATCCCTCGTTGTTTCCAAGGGCTCCACGCACCAACGCAAACGCTATGTCGAATTCGTTATTCACCATTAAACAGTGTCCATAAAGGTTCTCTGTACCTTGTTGAAAATCACCACTCCCACGCCCAGTAGTATCAACATGAAGGTGAAGCTATATGCCAGCATCGCCCAGCTGAACTGTCCTTCACCGAGAATCCCGTACTTGAAAGCCTCGGTGATGGGAGTCAGAGGATTGAGGCTCATGACGAAGCGCAGTTTGGCGTTGGTAATGGTGCTCAGCGGGTAAATGACCGGTGTGGCGAACATCCACAACCGCACAAAATAGTCCAGTATTAACTGCAGGTCGCGGTATTTGGTGGTGAGACTCGAGAAAAGGATACCGAAGCCCAGAGCCAATCCCGCCGTCATCAGTACCAGCATGGGCGCCAGCAGGGCATAGAGGTTGGTATGTATTTGTCCGGGGATAATCCAGAGCTGGTAGATGGCGTAGAGGACGGCGAAGAGGGCAAATTGGATGGCGAACCTCAACAGGTTACTTGTCACATGTGAGATAGGTACCACCAAGCGCGGGAAATAAACCTTGCCGAAGAGGGTGGCGTTGTCAGTGAAAGTAGATGAAGTCTTGAGGATGCAGTCGCTGAAATACTGCCATAGACAGATGCCGCTCAGGTAGAACAGCGGTTGCGGAAGTCCGTCGGTGGGAATTTTGGCAATGCCGCCGAAGACCACCATGTACATCAGCACGGTAATCAGTGGCTGAACCACATACCATAGCGGACCCAACACAGTCTGTTTGTACTGTGTGGTGATGTTGCGTCGCACCATCAACCTGCACAAGTCGCGGTAAAGCCACAACTCTTTGAAATCCACATGTAGCAACTTCTCCGAGGGTTTTATTACCGTGGTCCACTCTTTTTGATTATTTTGCTCCATAGCCCGTAGGGCGTTAGTTTTTAGCCGTGGGCATGAGCCCACGGATTATATGGGACGTTTTTAATTTTCCAAGCCCTGTAAGGGCGATACATCATCGAGATTATATGCCTTGAAAAACATCTCTACTTCTTCGGCATAGGTATTCTTGCGGTGATGTTCTGTTTGGTTTGCGATATATGCTTTTACTGCATCTACTCGCGATGCACTAACAGAAAAAGCCCCGTACCCATCCTGCCAACCAAAAGCACGGTAGGCACGACCAATTGTCTTTAGCCATCTGCTACTATTGGATTTGATTTTCATCACAAAGTCAGACAAAGACATTGTTTTCGGTATAGTAACAAGTAGGTGTAGGTGACTCCATATCCCGCCAGAAGCGATAAGTACACCACCCTGATTTTTCACGATACCACCAATATAATCGCAGAGACGAGGGATGTCGGTAGTGGCCAATGCGTTGTCTTCCTTTACGTGGAAGGTAATATGCATTATTTGTTGGACATAGGTATTGGCCATTGTTCCGGTTTTTGTGCCGCCCCTACGGGGCTCAAATTAAAGGGTTTTTCGTTTTATTGTCCGTGGGTTCACGCCCACGGCTAACAACTGTCGCCCGCTGCGCGGGCTCTTATTTCGACCTTTTATGGTGAAACAGGATATTTCCGATGATGCCCCAAAAGTATTTCCAGTCGGTGCGGAAAGGATGGGCGAAGTATGCTTCCAGATAGCGCTGCTCCGAGTCCTGCACCTCGTCGAGAGTTTCAGGAGTGTGACGCTCATAGTAGAAAGGGGGGAACATGCCTGGCTTGGTCTGTATGCGCAGCTCCTGCAATTCGGGGCGATAGAGGTTGAAGTATTGGAGACTCAAGGGTCTTACACCTACCAGTTTGAGGTCGCCTTTGAGTACATTCCATAGCATCGGCACCTCGTCAATCCACAAGCGCCGCATCAGACGTCCCATCATATCTACACGGTAGTCGTCTTTGAATTTTCCGCCGCGTTCCAAACTCTGGTAGTGGTAGACATAGGTCTGCACGTATTCCGAGTAGGTGTACATGGTGCGGAATTTGTGTACCACTATCTCGTTGCCGTCTTTACCGATACGGCGCAGGTGGACAATCAGACCGCCTTTGGGCGGTGTGTCATCGATAGGGTCGGATATCTTGCGGTTGGTAATGAAAAACTCGCCCCCGCGGAACTGTTCGTCTACCACTTCGAAACCGGCACGGTACAACCTCCCCATTATCTCCACTCGGCTCATGGTGCGCTGCTTGCCATGGGTCAGCGAGAAGTAGAGTCTGCGGGTAGTCCATAGTTTGGGACAGGCACGATGCCAAAAGTAATTCCATAGCACCACTATCCACCGTATTCCCCAAGGGTAGCGGCTCATGGTCAGGGTGCGTTGCAGACGGGCGGTCATCGAATGGCACACCAGGTGGGCTCCCTGTGGCAGCAGGCGGTTGAGGGCGAATAGGAATTTGTTCAGGTGCTCGATGGTGTGGAGTGGGCGCAGCAGAAAGACCAGCTGGGGCTGTTTGCCGTTGAGCTGTTTCTCCAACCCTTCGGGGGTGTGTATTGAAAGGGGTAACACTTGTATCTTTCCGTCGGTCCTTTCGGGCTGACTCTGCAGGTACTTGAGGCTGCCCTTATAGCCCATCTGCTCCACCTCGTGCAACACGTGCCACACGTCGGGGTCGAGTCCCTCGCCGGTCAGTTTGGCGCCGTGGTCACTGCCTCTCTCAGTGTAGCGTCCCGTGCCTTCCACTTCATATTGCAGTTGGAACAGTGGTTTCTTCATATCTTCTGCAACAAACTTGGGTGTATGTATGCGGTGGCCACGGCTACAATGCCGGGGATGGTCACCACTAAGCGGCGGTCGCGTTTGATACGTTTGATGTGTCCTTCAGCCCCCTTGAAAGGGCCGTCGGTCACCCTTACGCGGTCGCCCTCATGGTATTCGGGTCGGTCGTCGCCCAGCAGCTCCAGCCCGTCGCGGCCAGAGGTGACTACGAAACGAAATACCTCCATCTCATGGTCGGGAATGGCGGCAGCATGGCGGTTCTCAGGGTCCTGGTATAGCCATGCCTGGCCATGATGTGTGTCGGAAAAATGTTTGATATCCTGCTCTGTGCAGCGGACGAAAAGCAAGGAACTGATGATGTCAACCGGCGCAAAGAACTCCCACCCCGCCTCTTTGCATTCTGCAATCAACGGCTGCACGCGGTTGTAGTAGACTTTCATCGCGAACCAAAACACCATAAACTCTTAACTTTTAACTCTTAACTCACAATATTCTCCCCTCCTCCACGTATGTACATGGAGTCCTGCGGAGGTTCGTCGGTAGGGGAAATATCCGACCCACGGGCACTCCTATCTCAGGAGCGTTGCCGCAACCCCCTGTCATTCAAGCAGAATGAGGGTACTATAATAATAATACCCGAATGCAAATATACACATTTATTCCGAATGCGTAAATAAAAAATAAAATAGCCGAGGGCGTTCGCCCTCGGCTATGTGTCGCCCTTTCGGGTGTAACTTACAGTCCTAACACTTTGGCTCCCTGCTTGTAGATAATATCGCGGGGGATGTTGGCATCGCGGATGGCGTCGAGATCTTTCTGCAGGTCGACACCAATCTTGCCATTCTTCTCGCTATAGGCTTTGGCGGCGGCCATGTCGCCCTCGCCTTCCATGGCGATGATGATGGCGGCCCAGGCACGGGCGGCTTCACGGGCTTTCTCTACATTGATGACATACTTGCCCTGCTCGTTGCGGGTGAAGGCACCTGCCTGCTCGAAGTAGTTATAGCACATGATGTTGGCTACACCATGGGCCTCGGTGGCACCGAAGCGGACCGAGCGCAGGATGCCGGCGATGAAGGTGATGTAGTTCTGGTTGACGGTGGTGTTGGTGATCTCTCCGCGCTCGATGAGCTGCTCGGTGAGGAACAGTCCACACACATCGGCTTTAGCTTCCTCCCAGGCGCTGTACTGAGCGCCGAGGGCAGTGCGGCAGGGACCACGACCGGTGACGGTCTGCTTGATACCCAGACCGTGAGCCACCTCGTGGTAGCAGGTGTTGCCGAAGAAGGCGTTGAAGGTCACGCTGTCGACCTGCTCGTCGCAGACCATCAGCTTGGCGATGGGCACCATGATGTTGTCGAACTTGGCCTTCATGGCGTTCTTCAGCTGCAGACGGCGGCTGCCTTTGGCCAGCTGCACGCGCTCGTCGTTGGGCAGGTTGATGGCGATGGTCTTGGAGCCCGCGTTGCAGTCGCCGGCATAGTAGACCACGTCATAGACGTTGATGTCGCAGTCGGTGCCGGGTACCTCCTGTTTGTATTTCTCATCGCAAGGCAGCAGCTTCTGCATCTCAGGTAGCAGGGCGGCGAATTTACTCAGGTCGTTGCTCCACTGTTCGTCTTTCACAAGCACAAAGGCTTCGTGGCTGCATTTTAGACCGTTGACACCGTCGTCGTAGTTTTCGATGGGACCGACCACGAAGTCCAGCTTGCTGTCTTTCATGTCCATCCACACCATGTCGCTCTCAAAGTAGTCGTCGGTCTTGAAGGCTTCGCGACGGGCTTCAAGGTATTTTTTCAAACCCTCGTTGTCGGCCAGTTTGATGGCTTTGGCGAGCAGTTTGTCCACTTTCTTCAGCTCTTTGGCATAGGCCTCGTGATAGGGCAGCACATAGAGTTTGCCCTCTTTGTCGCGGCGTATAACGCTGTACTGGTCGTTTTTCAACGGATCTTCCAGTGCGTCAAACTCTTCGCGGGTCATATCCTGCGGGTAGAAGTTGCAGCCGGCGGGACGTTCGCCGAAGCCGGGCAGGAAAGGCTTCTCGCTGTCGAGACGGTCCCAGGCGCCGTACTGGATGCGGGCGAAAGCACGCATGGCGGGGTCGCACAGCGTGTCGAGGGCCTCGCGGTTGGCATAGCCGAAGTACTGGTCCCAGTAGATGTCATCCATCACTTCGCCAATTTCAATAAAGATTTTTACGAGTTCTTTCTCGTTGGCAGAGAGTGTGTTAATAAGGTCGGAGGTCAGGGTAAACTCGGCATACTCGTCCACTTTCTGCTGGATTTCAGGGTCGGCATCGCAATCTTTAACGCTTTTCTTGCAGTTGCAACCCACGGCGGCTAACATGGAAATAGCCATGGCAAATACGGTTAATTTTTTCATTATTAATGAGTTTTGATGGTTTCCTGTGTTTGAATAATTTTACAAAAATACATTTTTTTTGTCACATCGGAAAAAAGTAGTAATTTTGCACCCGATTTTATCATCCACGGAAAGGTGCTCGAGTGGTTGAAGAGGCCCGCCTGGAAAGCGAGTAAGCGTTAACAGCGCTTCAGGGGTTCGAATCCCCTCCTTTCCGCCCAAAGAGGGTGTCCCAAGTTTTTGGGACACCCTCTTCCCTTTTTCACTATCCCAAAGCAGTGGTGCGGGCTGATTTGGACCGTACCAAGACCGTATCAACACCGTACCAAGTCCGTATCAAGTCCGACTGGAAGGGGACGAAATACGTCAAATGACATCACAATGCTTCATTTCTTGTCATAATGAATCGATTTTTACCATCCACCAAAAACAGCCCTATATTATGTGATGTGTAAAATAGCTTGTTTTGATGGATTACAGGTTGACTCCGAGAGAATGTGTTTTTTTTAAGAAAATAAATTTGCAAAGTTCAAATTTATTACATATCTTTGCCCCAATGAATAAGAATTTCGTGGGGGTGTGTAATATGCTGTATTTCAGTATAGTGTGCTTGTTTTCATACAAAAGCGGTAATTAGAAAGTTATTAACCAATAAATAGAAACACTATGAAACAGAAGTATTTCTTCAGTAGTGTCGTCCTGTTGGCGACCATGATGATGGCTTTGGTGCCCCTGCGGGCACAGGAAGCGCCCCCTTCTTGCGAGTGGACTATCTCGCTGCAAAGCGATTGGGGTTATGGATTCTTCAACAATTCAATCCAGGTGGTTGACACCGTCACAGGTGTGCCGGTCGACACCATCACCTTCAACTGGAACTATTCCACATCGGAGGCCGTGACGTATGTCCCCGGGCAGTATAAGTTGTGCTGGTTGTGGACGGGCGACAGCGATGAATGGGTATACGAATATCTCAACACCATGCATGTTATGGTGATGGACTACTATGGCGAGACAGTTGTTGATGTGCGTCTGGATACGGTGAATTTGGCCGACATAGCCCGATTCAGCTATGTGTGCCCCTCTTGCCTCCCGCCTACGCAGATGAGCTATGTCTGTGTCGACTCGACGAGTGCCACTCTCACGTGGAACAATATGGGTGCAGGAGTGACCTATCAGTTGACCTATGGTCCCGAGGGATTTGAAGAAGGTACGACGGTAACCACTGCCGGCACCTCCATCACCCTGACGGGGTTGACCACGGGCGTTCGCTATGAGGTCTATATTGGCAGCTTGTGTGGCGACGGTGTGTCGTACCGTACAGGCCACTTCTACTTTGCACCGGGTCCGCGCAAGCTGGGACGGATTTATGTCTCGGCCAATCGGCAGGGCGACGGCACCATGCCCGACGGTGCTTCGTGGGCTACCGCCTATTACAGCATCGGCGATGCACAACGAAACGCCTTGTTGCAAGCCAACCTCTACAACAATCACCCCGACATCTGGGTGGCACGCGGCTACTACTACGAGAACCTCACCGTGCACCCCTCACAGCACCTTTATGGCGGCTTTGTGGGCAACGAGCCGGCGAATTACGACCTCTCGCTGCGCCGTTGGCAGGATGATACCAACTTCACCGTTATCGACGGCAGCTGGAATGGTGCCTGCCTCATACAGGAAGTGCCCTTTACTGCCGCCACTGCCTCGTCGTTCGACGGCTTCTTGATTGGGGGCGGCCAGGTGCAGCAAGGCACCGGCGGCGTCGCTCTCAAGGCCTACACCACGCTGCGCAACTGCATCATTGAGAACAGCCGTAACATGAGCTACGAGACCGAGGGCAATCACGGCCTCTTCAGTGTTGTGGGCGATCCCAATAATATCATCACTGTGGCCGAAAACTGCATCTTCCAGAGCGGTATGAGCTTCGGGAGCGTCATCTATGTAGAGAATGCCCGTCTCGACAACTGCATTGTCTTCAGACATTCCTCCACCTCGACAATTGTGGAACTCGGCAACGGCGGCTCCCTGCGGCATTGCGACCTACTGAACAACGATCTTTACAGTCAGTTTGACAACGCCCGTTATCTCGTTACGATGGCAGGTTCCGGTGCCACGATGGTCAACAGCATTGTGGCGAACAACTGGATACAAGACACCGCCTATAACTGGAGTTGGATGATTTCCAATCTGGTCAACACTTTCAACGGTGTCACCTACAGTGCTCTGAACGGTGCCGTCTCGGGCACCGGCAATATCAGCGTCGATACTAACATCGTAGGCTCTAATGCTGCGCTCCACTATCTGCGTTTTGTCAACTACGAAAATGGCGACTACCGCCTCAATTATGGGTCGGCCTGTATCAATGCCGGCACCCCGATAGCAGGCTTCTGCTCCACCGACCTGAGCGGCGAGCCCCGTGTCTATGGATCCGCCCCTGACATGGGCTGCTACGAGTACCAGGGCACCCGTATCTGCTCCAAGCCGGAATGGTTCAGCATAGAGGAACAACCCGCCGTGGGCATCATCACCTTCTATTGGAACGAGCCGAGTGTCGACTCCTACGAGCTGAGCTACCGTGTTGCCGGCGACGAGTCGGCTGCCTGGACCACGGTGAGTGGTATCACCGGTGGTCGCTACACCCTCACGGGTTTGCCAGAATATACCGATTACATGGTTCGTTTGCGCGCGAAGTGTGGCAGCGACTACACCGAGTATACCGATACCATTACTTTCAACAGCGGCTGCAACAACCCTGTGGATCCCGTGAGTTTCAACAACGCTGAATACTACAACTCCCGTTACCCTGTTGCTGCAGACTACGCCTTCTCGGGCTGCTACTTTATTATTAAGGCCTCTGAACTTGGCAACGAGCACCGCACCATCCACACCATCGCCCTTCAGCCCTATCAGATGAATACTCCTCTGGTGCGTAATTGGCAGATTGCTTTCTTTACCACCAACGAAGAAAGCCTCTCCTACGACAACCTGGGTAACCTCGGTCAGGGGCACCCCGTTTTCTCGGGCGACGTGACCGTCTCCGGCAGTTGGGATTGGATGAATATCCCCCTGACACAGCCCTTCGAGTACGATGGCTTATCGAACCTGGTGGTGGCGGTGCTGGATACCACCGGCACGGCCTCCGACATCCAGTCCAAATTCCTCATTCATGGCAGTAGTTCCAATAGCTGCTTCTATTTCTATAGCAATGAACCCGGCAATTTCAGAAACGCCTTCTTTACCTCCTATCGCCCCGACTTCTATATCAATGGTGAGTGCGATATGAGTCCTTGCCCGCGGCCCAAGATGCATGTCGACTCGGTGGGCGAGACCGCTATCCGCGTTGCTTTCGACCGTCCGCTCCACGACACACCCGAGCTCCAATACAGCACCGACGACGGAGCCACATGGACCACCGTCGTCGGCCTTGATGCCACCATGGAGACCTTCACCGTCACTGGCCTCACCGGCAACACCACCTATCGTCTGCGTCTGCGCTGCAACTGCGGTGCCGACGGCAACTCGATATGGGTCTCCCTCATCCAGAAGACCGCCCCCGTACGCTATCAGCATATCTATGTCAAAGCCGATGCCACCGGTGCCGGTGACGGCACCACGTGGGAGAATGCCCTCACCGACATCAACGAAGCCCTTGAATTGGCTCGTTCCAGCCATGACTCCTGGGGCGGCGAATATCCCGACATCCGTGTCGCCGCCGGTGTCTACTACGGCGACTCCGGTAGCGAGGATGCCTTCTTTGTCCAGGACCCCGTCAGCATCTATGGCGGCTTTGCCGGCAACGAACCCGACGACTATGACCTCAGTCAGCGTAACTTTGAACAGAACGCCACTATTCTCGACGGTCAGCATCAGCGTCGTGTATTGAAGCTCAACCCCCGCAACAACAACTGGAATATCGACTTCCGCCCCGTCTATGACGGTCTCACCATCCGCAACGGCAGCAGTTACCAAGGTGCCGGCATCTATGTCGATCATCAGGTGGTGCTCAGCAACCTCCACATTGAGAACTGCTATGGCACCGGAGACTACGACCGCGGCGCTGCTCTCTATTTCTATTCCAACGGCTCGCTGGTGACCAACACCACCATCACCCGTTGCGCAGCAGGATACGGCACCATCCATTCTGTGGGAAATAAGTTCGTAGACTGCGACGTTACCTACTGCGGTCTGGCGTCGCAATGGTACAATAGCAGTTACTCTTGCGCCGGTATGTACAGCAACAACGACTCTGTCATCGGCTGCCGCTTCATGTACGACAGTTGCTCCGGCAACGTTGTGCAGAGCAACAATAGCTATTTTGAGAACTGCCTCATCGCCAACAACAGTTATTCTTCCTATTATGACTATACTGTACAGAGTAACAACTCCACCTTTGTGGGTTGCGATATTGTGAACAACAGTTGCAGCGAATACTCCAACAATCCCGGTATCTACCTCTCCTACACCACGCTGGCTAACAGCATCGTCTGGGGTAACCGCTCCGCCGATCCCTCCGCCACCCAACTCTATGACGACTATGAGAACACCATTGTCAATACAGCTGTCGAGGGATGGACCGATGATGAGAACGGAAACATTGGTCTCTCCTCGGAGAATATGGGCACTGCGGTAGGAGTACACTATCCCTGCTTTGTCTCGCCTGAGACCGGCGAATATCATCTTATGGGAACCTCGTCCTGCATCGACGCTGGCGCTGGCGAATACACAAGCCAGAGCACCGACCTCTCCGGCACCGCTCGTATCTTTGGCTCGGATGTTGACATGGGTTGCTATGAGAACCACAACGAGACCTACTGTGTGGCACCTCAAGGTATTACCGTGTTGGCCAACAGCACCGTGGCCCTCTTCAGCTGGACCCTGCCCGACGATGTCACCGCCGCACAACTTGAATACCGTATGGCCGGTGCCGACAGCTGGACCGTGGTACAGAACGTTACCGCTACTAGCTATATGGTGGGCGATCTGCTACCTTTGACTACCTACGAATATCGCATGAAAGGCATTTGTGCCGAAGGTACACAGGGCAGTTACACCCCTGTTCGCGCCTTCGCCACCGAGTGTGCCTCGGGTAGCCAGCAGTTCACCTTGAGCGAAAGCACCGACGCCAATACCTATATCCCCATCCGGCTTGATAGCTGGGACAACAACAACTATTCCTTCTCCGAGCAAATCTTCCTCCAGAGCGAGATAGGATCCTCCGGTTATATCGACACCGTTCGTTTCCGCACCGCTAACGGCAGTTCCGTCACCCGCGGAGTGAAAGTATACATAGGACACACCGCGCGCAGCGGGTTTGTCTATGGCACCGGTGTAGTGCCGCTCGGCCAGCAGCAGCTCGTCTACCAAGGACCCTTCGTTTTTGCCGCCGACGCCTGGGTCACCATCCCCCTGCAGACTCCCTTCGACTATGACGGTTCTTCCAACCTCGTCCTCACCGTTGTAGATACCACCGGCACCTACTTCGAAGACCGCAACTACTTTGTGGTCAACTACGAAGGGTTCAACTGCGCCATATCCAGCAACAGCTACGAACCTATCAATATAGATAATTCCAATAATTTTAACTACTGGTCAAACCGCAATATGGTGATGTTCAGTAAGACCTGTGGAAATATCGGTTGTGTGCGTCCGTTGTTGACCGTCGGCGAAGTTACCGATGAATCGGCAACTGTCACCTGCCAGACGGGTGCTAACATCGAGCTGCAGTACAAGGCCGATGAGGCCTCTGAATACACACCGCTTACGGTCACCATGCACCAGACTCTCTCGGGGCTACGCCAGAACACCTCCTATAGCGTGCGTGCCCGGATGGTGTGTGGCAGCGGCGACACCTCCAACTGGCGTACCCTGCATTTCACCACCTTGCCACACAACCAGAGTCGCTACTATGTGATGGCTGGTGCCACCGGCAACGGTACCTCATGGAGCGACGCAGCCGGCGACCTTGCCTGGACTCTCGACGCCGCCACCGTCTCGTCGAAATACTATCGCCAGCCTGTTGACGTGTGGGTGGCCCAGGGCACCTACTACGGCAAGTTCAGCATGGCCGATGGTATCAATGTCTATGGTGGATTTGAAGGCAACGAGCCCGACAATTATAACCTCAATCGCCGCGACTTCACGGCCCACGCCTCCATCCTTGACGGACAAAATGCTGATATCGTTATCTACAACCCCAATCAGCTCAACAACGTCACCGAATGGGACGGATTTACCGTGCGCAATGGTAAGAATACCGGTGGCGACGGCGGCGGTATCTCTGTGGGCGAGAACATTATTATCAACCATTTCACCGTCGAAGATTGCGAAGCCTATACGGGTGGCGGCATCTATATTTACGGCAATAGGACCAGGCCTTCTGTCATCAAGAACACCATAGTCACCCGTTGTCGCGCCTCCTATCGCGCTGGTGGTATCTATTCGAACCAGAATCGCATCGAAAACTGCGAAGTGTCCTATTGCTCCACGCCGTACAATAATTACACCTATGATGGTGCTATCTATTCGAATTACGATACCGTAGTGAATTGCCGCTTTATTGCTGACACTTCCTACCAATATGGCGCCGGTCACCTGAACAACAGCTATGTGGAGAACTGCCTCTTCGCCGATAACTACACCCACTATTACTCCACCCTCCAGATGAATTATTCCAAACTGGTGGGATGCGACGTGGTGAACAACAAAGTGGAGTACAACTCCTCCAATCCCACCGCTATCTACCGCAGCGGCTCCTATACCTCTGCTGATGCGGTGAACTGCATCGTGTGGGGCAACCGCAGCTTGAGTAACGAAAATGCGCCGCAGATGAACCTCGACAGCGTGCGCTATTGCGCTGTGGAGGGTGGATATGCCGGCACGGGCAATATCGCGTTGGTGGCCGACAACAACGGTGCTGTGGAAGGCGCTATGTATCCCCTCTTCGCTGCCCCCGAGGACGGCGACTACCGCCTGCTGGCAGGATCGCCTTGCGTTGACGCTGGCTCCGATGCCGACGTGCGTACCACCACCGACCTCAAAGGCAGCATGCGTATCTATGGCGACCATGTCGATATGGGCTGCCTCGAGAACGACGGCAGCATCATCTGTGTCTATCCTGCCAACCTCACCGCACAGGTAAGCAGCTCGGCTGCTGCAATTAGCTGGACCAAGCCGCAGGACGCCCTTGCCACCCAACTCGACTATCGCATCGAAGGCAGCGAGACATGGACCACAGTACAGAATCTCACCGGCTCCACCTACCTCATCAGCGGTCTTCAGCCGTCTACTACCTACGAATACCGTATGAAGAGCTACTGTGACGATGACGAGGCCAGCGGCTATTCCGCTGTGAAGACCTTCGTCACCGAATGCTCCGACGGTTACAGCAACGCCGTGGTGGGCGATACAATGGATCTCAGCAACACGGTAAGTTATCTGCCTATAAGCAGTTGGAACAATTATTCTGTCTCGCAGCAGATATTCCTACAAAGCGAGTTGGGATCCGGCGGCATCATTGACGCCATCCGCTTCCGTCAGCAAAGTGGCGAGGACAACAACCGCGGTCTAAAGATATATATGGGTCATACCGACCGCACCAGCTACCGTTCCAGTAACGACATCGTCACCCTGCCTCAGATGAGTCTTGTCTTCGACGGCACCGTCAACGTGGCTATGTCTGATGACGGCTGGCTCTATATTCCGCTGCAAAATTCATTCGACTACAACGGTAATGATAACATTGTCCTCACCGTTATAGATACCACTGGCAGTTACGTCTACGACCTCTCTTTCTATACTATATACGATAGTTACGATAGCTATGGCAACTACATCTACCGCTCGCTCCATAGGGCCGATTATTATGACCCGGTGGGAGTTTCGAGCGACATCTCATACAACATGGAGAGTTACCGCAATGTGGTGCTCTTCAGCAAGCAATGCGGCAATACGGGTTGTGCCCGTCCGCTGCTGGCGGTCGACAACGTGACCGACTCGTCGGCAATGCTCAGTTGTGAACTGATGGCTGGCACCAGCATCGAACTCCAGTACAAGGCTGCGGGCGAGAGCGAATACGCCTCCCTGCCTTTGGTGGGGAACCAGACCCTGAATCACCTGCGTCAGAATACCACCTATGAAGTGCGTGTCCGCGCCACCTGTGCGGGTAACGAAGCCTCGCTCTGGCGCACAGTGACTTTCACCACGCTGCCGCGCCAGCAAAGCAGATTTTATGTGACGATGGCAGGCACCGGCGACGGCTCCTCGTGGACTAACGCCACGGGCGATCTTGATTGGGCACTCAACAGCGCCGCCGCAGGCTATGAATACTTCCAACAACCCGTCACCGTATGGGTGGCCGAGGGTACCTATCAGGGTAGCTTCGCTATCAGGGAAGGAGTCAACGTCTATGGCGGTTTTGCTGGTACCGAGCCTGCAGGCTACAACCTTGCCAACCGCGACCTTACGGCTCATGCCACCATCCTTGACGGTCAGCAGCAACACCGCGTGCTTACCCAGTCTGCTGCATTCACTCGCAATACCGTTGTGTGGGACGGTTTCACTGTCACCCGCGGTCGCACCTCCGACTACGGTGGCGGCATCTACCTCTTTGGCGGTGTGGATATCAAGAACTTCAAGGTAACTAACTGTATCGCCAACGAAGGTGGCGGTCTCTATGCCTCGGGTGAAGGCCAGGTGACGATAACCAACAGCCTCTTCTCGGGTGACAGCTCCTACAATTCTGGCGCGGCCATCTATGCCTCGTATGCAGATATCGAGAATGTGTTGGTGTGCAACAACAGCAGCCTCAACGGAACCTCCGGCATCTACCTTAACAACAACTTTACCCTCACCGGCGCTACTATCGTGGGCAACTACACCCGTTATGGCTCGGAGGCACTCTCCGCCAACTACTATTATTACTACTATAGCAACAACTCGTCGGTCCGCAATACCATCGTCTGGGGTAACCGTAATAGTTATGGGACAATCGGTGTGAACACTATGGATCGTTTCTACCATTGCGCCATAGAGGGGGCACCGGACAGTCTGCAGAATGGCAACCTGCTGCTGGGTAGTAGCAATGAAGGCCTGTATGGTCCGATGTTCGTCCGTCCCACCGAAGAAGCCGGCCGTGCCTATAGCGGCGGTGACTGGCGCCTGCAGCAAGGGTCGGTATGCGTCAACCGCGGTGGTGCCGAGTATGTGACGCAAACTAGCGACCTGGATGGCCATCCGCGTGTGCAGAACGGCAAGGTTGACATGGGTTGTTACGAGAGTGCTTACGACAGTGTCGCTCTGCCGGAATACGGCGACATTGTTTATGTGAAGGAGGAAGCCGCCGGCACCGGCGACGGTACTTCGTGGGCCAACGCCACCGATGATATCAACTTTGCTCAACAGATAGCCCGCAGCCAAGGGATCCACAAGGTGTGGGTGGCACAGGGCGTGTACTATGGCAACCCCGATGTCTCCAATGGTGTCTTCAATGTAACCCCCTCGGTCAGCGTGTACGGTGGTTTCGAGGGTACGGAGGAGGCCGACTACGACCTTTCACTGCGTGACTTCGATGCCCACGCCTCCATCCTTGACGGTGGCAACCGGCACCGCGTACTCTATCAGAGCGAATCAATCAACACTTCGGATCAAGTGGTATGGGATGGTTTCACCATACGCAATGGTAACGCAACAGGTAATTACGATTATGGTGGTGGTGCCTATCTCCAACAGGGCTCTGCGCTGGTGAACTGCACCGTCACCGCCAACCACGCCTATTATGGCGGCGGCGTGTATATCTCTGGCAGCGCGAACACGGTGACTATCGACGGCCGCGAGTACCGCAACTATAACAGCCGCCTGGTGAACTGTAAGATTGTAAACAACACGTCCGACAACTATGGCGGCGGTGTGTACAACGAGGGTGCCTTGGTAGCCAACTGCTTGGTGGCCGACAATAGGGCCAACTCCATGGGCGGCGGTGTGTACAACAGCAGTAACGGCTATGTAGTGAACGCCACCATTGTAGCCAACTCCATCACCTCGGAGTATGGCAGCGGTGGCGGCTACTGCGGCTACACCGGCTGGTATGGCAACTCCTATCTAGCCAACAGCGTCGTGTGGGGTAACAAGAAGGGCTATGAAGTGGACAATATCGGTGGTGGCAGCTGGTATGGCTTGAACGCCATTGAGGGCGGTATCACCGATAGCCTTTCCATCATCAACCTTGAGTCGACCAACGATGGCGGCGATGCCAGCAAGTTCTATCCCCGCTTCATCGACCCGCAGCATGGCGACTATACTATCCATGTAACCTCGCCCTGTGTGAACTACGGCGACAGCCTGATGGCTTACTACCTGCCCGAAGTGGATTTGGCCGGTGAGCCGCGCCGGATGGGCGAGAGTCTGGACCTGGGATGCTACGAGACCGGTTCCAACAGCGGATGCCCGTCGGTGGTCAATGTGAGGGCCGAGAATATCACGAGCAGCAGTGCCTTGGTGCTGTGGACTCCCATGGGCGACGAGACGTCGTGGAGTGTAGTGATTCGCCAGGAGGGCGAGAACGACGCTACAACCCAAACGGTAAATACGGCTTCTATACAACTTAGCGACCTGAGCATCAACCGCACCTATATGGTCTATGTTCGTGCTATTTGCGAAGGTGCAGGTATCAGCACATATTCCATCCCGGCGGTCTTCACCACTTCGTGCGATCCCGACATGCTGACGCCGCTGACGGACATCGAGTCGATGACGGTGGTAGACGGCGAGAGGACCCTACAGGCCGACAATATCTTCTACTCACATTCGCTGAACTTCTCTTGGGCGTCGATGTCGATGGCCACGTCGTATGACTTCTATTTCTGGAAGGAGGGCGACGAGGAACCCGAGACACCGACCTTGCGCAAACTGACTACTGCGGGTGTGAATGATTTTGCAGTGCCTGGATTTGACAATAGCCACGGTGCTCAGTTCCACTGGAAGGTGGTGGCCTGGAACGAATGTATCAGCAAGAGCAGCGAGACCATGACCCTGCAGGAGGCGGCTTTGCCCGACCTGCATGTGAGCAATATGGACATCGAAGGCCGTGTGGCCGCGGGCTCGACGGTGACGGTGCACTGGACGGTGACCAACGACGGACAGGGCAGCACGCCTCCGGGTGCCAACTGGTACGATTATATCTATATTACCGGCCACAACGGCGTGGGCGGAGGCTATCTCTATTATGCTGATGAAACACTGCTGGCCCAGGAGTCGAGATTGCAGACACTGGCCCCGGGCGAAAGCTATCAGAACTCGGTACAGGTGACCATCCCGTTGGAGTATGTGGGTAACTACTTCTTCTTCGCAATGGCCGACCAGCATTGTGCCAATGGCATTGACTATACGCCTGCTGGCGATACGGTACCTCCGATACCATACAATCCCAGCGTTACGGGTTACCTGACTGCCACTACCACAAGTTGGCCGGGTGCCTGTATCAATAGCCAGGTTTCCGAGATTCACGAGGGCGACAATTTCTTCTATATGCTGAAGACTGTCCTGCCGCCGCCGACCCCCAACCTGTATGTGACGCAGATACAGCATCCAATTGATGCCTTCTCGGGAGATACCATCACCTTCCGTTATCAGGTGACCAACCAAGGCGATGCTGCCGCGCAAGGCTACTGGACGGATGCCATCTATATCACCAACGAGGATACGTTGGTATACAGCACCGCATTGCTGCTGGGTACCCGCTACCATAACTATAGCGAGACTCCCCTTGCCATCGAAGCCGTCTATGGCGATTCGGTGACGGCAGTGCTGCCACTCCAGATTGATGGCACCTACCATGTGTATGTGGTCACCAATGTGGAGAATACGCTCTATGAGAGCACCTATGCGGGCGACAATATCAGAAAGTCGGCTCAGGATATTGAAATCACGATGGCACCGACGGCCGACCTGGTGGTGAACAGCATCGTTATGGAGAGCGACCAGGTGTCGGCGGCAGCCACCTATCCTCTGACCTATACAGTGAAGAATGTCGGTGCACGTGATGTGGTCGACGAGCATTGGCGCGACGCAGTGTATATCTCCCCTTACGAGGAGTTCAATGCCGCTACTGCACGCCGCATCGGTACGCTTTACAACTATCGCCGCTCCCTCGCCATCGACGAGAGCTACACCGAAACGGTCAGTATCACGATACCCGACAGCATAGAAGGGGTGCGTTATATCTTTGTGAAGACCGACGTCGACAACAATGTGTTTGAGTATGTCTACGATACCAACAATGTGATGCGTAAAGCCACGCCGGTGCAGATTTCTTTGCCCGACCTGCAGGTGGGCTGGGATAGCATCCCCGACGGGGTGGAGGCGAACCAGACTGTGTCGCTGCGGTGGTATGTGAAGAACGTCGGTCAGGGCGACATTGTCGGCCGCTATTTCCGCAACGGACTGACATTCTATGGTCAGACCCTTGCCCAGCATTCCGGCAACCTGACCCTTGCTGCAGGCGACTCGTTGCTGTATACCGAGACGCTGACATTGCCCTGCCGCGGCACCGACCAGGTGGCCCTGGTGGCAAAGGCCGACATAGACAATCGTATCTATGAGACCGATGTGACTAACAATAGCAGCAGTATTACCCTGCCTGTGGCGAGCCCCGATCTGGTGGCCACCCATCTCATTGTGTCCGACACAGTGTGGAGCGGTACTACGGTGTCGGCTCAGTGGACGCTGGCCAACCGTGGCTCAGTGGCTGTCGATGCCATGGTGACAGACCGTTTCTATCTGGGTGCCTCCGGCAGCTATAGCCCTGCCGACAGCATGGGAAGCTATACCCGCCACGTGACTCTTGCCGCTGGCGACAGCATTGTCGAGACCTTCAATATCTCCATCCCCAACGGCATGTTTGGTGACTTTTATGTGCACCAATTGGTCAATGCCGGTGGCGATGTATGTGAAGGATCCAATGGTGGCAACCTCAACCTGGCTTTGTCGAACGCGGTGAATGTGAAACTGTCGCCCTATCCCGACCTTGTGATTAGCGCCCTCGAAGTACCTACCTCGCTCAATATCGGCGAGACCTTCACCGTGGGTTACACTACAGGCAACCAAGGTACGGGAGCCCTTGCGGGCAAGACCGTCACCACCCGCTTCTACCTTTCACCCTATGCCACCTTTAGCACCAGCACCGCCACCCTTATCGGCGATGCGGTGGAGCGTATGACGATAGCTGTAAACGATGAAGTGGAGAACAGCGCCTTGCTGCGCATCCCCACCTCTGTGGGTAGCGGTTCCTACTTCATCTATGCCGTTACCGACGCCACCAACACAGTGTACGAATATACCTATGAGAATAACAATACTACACGTACCGATGGACGTGTAACAGTGAATGTCTACCCGCTTGACCTGACGGTGAGCGGCATCGCTACCCCCGCCACCGTGGATTGGGGTGCCAACGTTACCTTTACTGTCACTGTGACGAACAACTCGTCGGTACCGACACTGGCTACCTATTGGAACACCCAACTCATCCTCTCGCAGGATTCCGCACTGCATAGCACCGATACAAAGATAGGTACGGCAATACGCTACGAGACACTTGAAGGTGACAGCAGTTATTCCGTCGCTTTCTCTACCAAGATGCCTTACGGCCTCACGTCGCCGGCCTACCTCATCGCCCTGGTGGATCGCGAACACTATAACCCTGATATCGACTACGACAACAATATCTTGATACAGCGTCTCATGGTGAACAGCGTTCCTACCGCCGACCTTGCCGTCACTAATGCCGTCCTGCTCGACGAGCAGGTTTACAGCGGTCAGGATGCTCGTATCGCCTACACGGTGACCAATGTCAGCGAGCAGCCCGTCACCAATGCCTCCTGGACTGACAAGGTATTCCTCTCCACCAACGCCACCTATGAGGTTACGGATGTGGAAGTGGGTAACACCACCAAGCACGACATGACGCTGGCTCCGGGCGATTCATACACCGATACTGCCACCTTCCGTGTGCCGCTGCCGCAAAATGGTACGTTCTACTTGATGGCTCGTACCAATAGTGGTGCGAACTTCTATGAGTCCAATATGGACAATAACCTCGACACTGTGCGCGTCACTGTGATTTTGCCGCAACCAGGCGACCTCACCGTTAGCGACATCTTTATGGATGGCAATATTGTATCGGGCGATACACTCCATGTCTCATGGAAAGTGAAGAATATCGGCAACAATACCCTCGCTGGCAACGGCCTGCGTTCGTTAGCCTATCTCTCTACTAACATCACTTTCGATGCCTCCGACCAACTGCTGGGTAGTGTCAACAGCAACGAGGTTAGCCTCATTCCCGGTGGCGAGATGGTACAACAGATGCAAGCTCGTCTCTCTGGCTTGTCTGAGGGCGAGTATTACGTTATTGTGAAGACCGACGTCAGCCGTGTCTTCAACGAGATCCGTACCGACAACAATACCGGCTGTTCGGACTATCCACTCAACTTCACGCTGCGCAATTTGCCCTTCAATACGCCAGTGGGCGACACGCTCTACAACAACTTGTCGGTGGACTACAAACTCAATGTCGATACCAATGTCGACCAAACGGTACGTATCTGGCTCCAATCGGCGGATACCGCCAGCGGTGCTGTGAATACCATCTATGTGAGTCACAATGATGTGGGTGGTGGTTTGGGATATGATTTCTCGACCCTCGATCAGTCTACTCACAATCCCGAACTCTATATCCCTGCCACTGAAGCCGGCTACTACGGCGTCAATATTCAAGGATCTACACCCACGGCCGAAAGCCAGGCAGTGATTCTTGAGGCCGACATACTGCCCTTCGAATTGCGTGCCGTGAATCCCAACCACGGCGGCAATACAGGCCGTGTGACGGTGATGCTCACAGGCTCCCGCTTCAGTCCCGACATGCAGGTGGCGCTGACTGCTGCCGACGGTACCGTGCTGCGTCCCGTTTCTCTCATCTGCGACAACTACTACAAGGCTTTCGCTACCTTCGATCTTGCTGGTCAGGCTGTGGGTGTCTACGATGTCAGCGTGACCCATCCCACCGAAGGCACCGATACGCTGGTGGGCGGCTTCTATATTGAAACCGGCATGCCCGAAAACCTCTATACTAACGTTATCTTCCCGCAGTCGCCGCGTCCCAACCGTCTGATTGTTGCCATGATCGAATATGGCAACATGGGCAACACCGATATTGTCAATCCTACGGTGACCTTCAATAGCATCGCTGGTACACCCGTTTCGCTGACCGTGGGCGGTCTCGCCGATAGCGCTACCACGACGACTATACCTCTCTCTGTCGATGGCGACATGCCCAATGTGCTCCGTCCCGGTGTCAGCGGCTATACCAATATCTACATCAACACCACGAACAATCTAACCTTTTTCGTCGAGCGTCCCACCGCACTGTCGCCCAGTACCACGGACGTCCCCGTCCGCCCCAACTCGGATACCTCCTACTCTGAGATGATTGCTGTAGTACTACAGCCCGAGGGATGTGAGGAAGACAGCAACGGTAGCGTTACTGTTAAGCTTCCTGAGGGAATGAATGCCGCCGACTACTACTTCTCGTGGAAGACCGTAGAAGGTGTCATAGTGGGCACCACCCAGACGATGACTGGCCTCGCCTCAGGTGGCTACCTCGTGGACGTTATCTCTAACACCGACACCACCTTTAGCTACTCCGACTACGTCTATGTGGACAAGGTAGACACCTGCAACACTCTTCGTGTCAATATCACCAGCACCAGCTACACCGATGTCTGTGCCACGCCGTCGGTAGAGAACTACGCCACCGCTATTGGCGGCGTACCTCCCTACACCTACAGCTGGACCAACCGCCGCTATACCGTCACCGGTGTGGGACGTTACCAGATCAGCTGCCGTGTAGTCGATGCCGAAGGTCATGTGGCTTACGGCAACAAAGAACTCTACCTCAAGAACATCGAGTGTTCGGTCGATCCCAACGAAATCAAGGGACCCGAGGGATATGACGAAGAGATGCACTTTGTTGCCGCCTCCGAGAAGATGAATTATACCATCGGTTTCGAGAACGACCCCGATTTTGCTACTGCTCCCGCTACGCGCGTATCTATCGTCTATCCCGTCCCGCAGGGTCAGGATATCCGCAGTATGCGCCTCTCCGACTTTGGCTTCGGTGACCACACCTTCTCTGTGCCCGCCAACAGCACTACTTATACCAAGCGTCTCGATGTCAGTGCCGACCTGGGTATCTGGGTCGATGTCCGAGCAGGTATCGATATCAAGAACAACCGCATCTCATGGGTGTTCCAAAGTATCGACCCTGCCACCGGTAGCGAACCCCAGAGTGCCCAAATGGGCTTCCTGCCAGTCAACGACACATTAGGTAGCGGAGAAGGCTTCGTGAGCTTCCTTATCAGCCCCATGGAAGGCCGCCGCACTGGTGACACCGTCATTGCTCAGGCCACCATCGTCTTCGACGACAACGCTCCTATCCCTACCAATCTATGGAAGAATACCTTCGATGCCGTAGCACCCACCTCTTCGCTGCAAGCTACAGTGCCTATCATCGACTCCAACTACTGCCTCTTCACCTTCACCGCCACCGATGATGCAAATGGCTCCGGGGTTGACCATGTCGAACTCTATGTCTCCGAGAATGAAGGCGCCTATGAGTACTTCGCTTCTGCTCCTGCCGATAGTATGCTCCGCTACACCCTCATCGAGGGCGGTATCTACAGTTTCGTCTCTGTGGCTGTCGACCATGTCGGCAACCGCGAAGTCCTTAAGACTACGCCCGACACGGTCATTAACAATAGTACAGCTCCGCGCGACATATTGTTGACTTCTTCCAGTTTCCGCGAGAATAGTACTCTGAATACCGTCATCGGCCGTCTTACCACCATCGACAACGACATCACCAAACCCTTCGTGTATGAACTTGTCGAGGGCGAGGGTAGCACAGACAACGCCCTATTTGCCATCGCTGACGGACGTCTCGTTACCAACGCTACCTTCAACTGCAACGGCCGGTATCAGTATAGTGTGCGTATCCGTACTACCGATGTTACTGACCAGTCCTTCGAGAAGGTCTTCATGCTTACCGAGATTCAGGAGAACTTCCCAGCCGCCACAGCTCTCAACGACGCTATTTGCCAAGGAGAAAGCTATACCTTCGGTGGTCATACGCAGACAACACAGGGTGTCTATGTCGACTCCCTGTACACCGTCATGGGATGTGACTCGGTGGTAACTCTCAACCTCACCGTCAATCCTGTATATTCCATTGTCGATGAGCAAACAGCCTGCGACAGTTACACCTGGATCGATGGACAATCCTACACAACATCGACCAACATACCGGCGTTGCCGCTGCAGACTGTCGCTGGTTGCGACAGCACCATTACACTGCACTTGACGGTGAATAATAGTTCTGCTGGCATCGACGAGCAGACAGCCTGCGACAGCTATACCTGGATTGACGGTATTACCTACACTGCCAACAATACCACAGCTCAGTATACGCTGACGAACGCTGCCAACTGCGACAGCACGGTAACCCTCAATCTAATTGTCAACCATAGCAGCTCCTTTGTCGATGTACATTCGGCCTGCGACAGCTATACCTGGATTAATGGTGTTACCTATACCGCTAGCACCACCACCGACACGGTGATGCGTATCAACGCCGTGGGTTGTGACAGCACGGTGACCCTCAGCCTCACAATCCGCTACAGCTCCGCTTTCGTCGACGAGCAAACGGCTTGCGATAGCTTCACTTGGCCGCTTAATGGTCAAACCTACACCGCCAGCAACACCACCGATACGGTGATGCGTGTCAACGCCGCCGATTGCGATAGCACCATTACTCTGCACCTGACCCTGCACGTCAGCACTACTGGCATCGACGAGCAGACGGCCTGTGACAGCTACACATGGATTAATGGTGTTACCTATACCGCCAGCAACACCACCGATACTGCCCACATAATCAACATAGCTGGTTGCGACAGTACGGTGACGCTGCACTTGACGCTGAATGTCAGTTCTGCTGGTATTGACGAGCAGACGGCTTGCGATAGCTATACTTGGATAGACGGCATTACCTATACTACCAACAACAATACGGCACAGCATACGCTGACGAACGCCGCCGGTTGCGACAGCACGGTGACCCTCAACCTCACCATCCGCTACAGCTCCGCCTATGTCGATGAGCAGGTGGCCTGCGATACGTACACTTGGCCGCTCAATGGTCAGACGTATACCTCCAGCAATACCACCGACACGGTGATGCGTATTAATACTGTTGGGTGCGACAGCACGGTGACGCTGCATTTGACTATCAACTATAGTGCGGAAATCACGGTGACAGAAACGGCCGAAGGCAGCTATACCTGGAATGATACCACTTACACTGAAAGCGGTACTTACATCTGGAATGGCACCACTATTGCTGGTTGCGACAGCACGGTGACCCTCATCCTCGTTATCGAGAATGTGGGTATCCCGACAGTCAATGATCCCTCGGTACGCGTCTACCCGAATCCGACACGTGGTATCGTCATTGTCGAGGCCGACGGCTTGACGAGCATTGAGGTTTACGATCTGGTGGGTCGCAAGGTAGCTACCTACGAGTCAACCGAAAAGATTGATTTCAGCACCTTCAGTGCTGGTACCTATACGTTGCGTATCCGTCATGCCGCAGGCATCACTCTGAAGCGTGTAGTGAGATCCAACTAAACACTACCTCCCAACAAAAAAGCCGCCCAATGGGGCGGCTTTTTTTATCATAAATCTCTTCAGTTGTTCTTAAAGAATAAAAGGGGCTTAGAAGCTTTTGGCCAGGTCGATGAGCTCGGAATCGCAGCCGAGGATGGTGGCGATGCGGAGGGCTTCGTGCGGAACGTCGTCGCTGTTGTCTTCGGTAAGCGAATAGTCGATGAAACGGTTGATATTCTGCGGCGTAAGGGGTATGTCGGCCATGCCCTCGACAAATCCTTTCACTCGCAACCTGCGGCAATCCACACCCAGTCCGCTATAATGGGTGGTGACGAGGGTAGTGGAGTTTAATCCGCCCAGTATCTTGAGGATGGCCTGAACCAGGGCTTTGCCCTCGACGGGGTTGGTGGTTCGTGCGGGTTCGTCGATGAGCACCAGCATCTCATGGCTGCGGCAGGTGGTGAGGATGTCGCTGATTTTGATAATTTCGGCAGCATAGGAGGAGAGTCCGTTCATCTCGTCTTGGTCGTCGCCGATAGAGGTGATGACACCCTCGATGAGTTTTATAACAGCCATACTTGCAGGCACATACATTCCGCATTGGGCCATAATTTGAGCAGTGCCTACGCTCTTGAGCAGCACCGTCTTGCCGGCCATGTTGGCGCCGGTAATAAGGGTGACGCCGGTGTTAAGTGTCACGTCGATAGGTTGGTAACGCATATGTTGTGCTTCATTGCGTGCTTTGAGACGTGGATTTACAAGTGCCTTGTATTCAATATGATCACCGATGGTGGGACGAATCAGCTCCCACTGGAGCGCCAACTCGGCATTGGCTAGCAGGAAATCTGTATAAGCCATTTGTTCCATGGTGGTTACGAGGGTTCCTGTCCACTCATGGAGTTGGTCGGAGAGGCGCAAGCAGACCTCGTTCTGGATTTCGTTTTGCTCGGCCAGGAGTTCGGCGATGCGGACGGCTGAGCCGTCCGCCGCTGTTTGCAAGGCGTTGAGTTCACGGCGCAGAGGGGTTAGCCGAGGATCGTAAGAGTCATAGATATAGAAGTTTGCGATGCCTGTGTGGTCGGGGTCGAGCAGGGCGAATACCTCGGTGGTGACGGGTAACGGAAGGATGGTGGAAAGCCCCAGTTCGGCAAGGGCTCCGGAGGCGGTCTGTGACAGTTGTGCCAGATTCTTGATTTCGAACAGTTCCACTTCGTCGAGGGGGGTGTGGTTGGCCAGGTGAGTGAGGGTGCCTTGTAGATCGTGCAGGCACATCAAGCAATGACGTAGTTCGATATAAGGCTTCTTGAATTTGAATTCTTTGACAGCTTGGATGGCATGGTCGAGCCGCTCCCATTCGGCATGCAGTGCAGTGGGGTCGGTGAGGAAGTCGGCATCAAGCATCTTGCGGCGGCCGGCGGCAGACATGAAATCCATGTTATCAATGACATACTGGAATCCGGCATCCTGTTTTATGAGTTCTTTGATTTTCATATTTTCATTACGTCGTAGACGGGGGTTTGGAGGGCGTCGCTGAGGGCGTCGCATGTGGTTTTGGAATCGAGTAGAAATCCCTGTGGCGAGGTGGGGTTGAGGGTGATGGCGATGAGTTTGGAACGCTGCAGCACCATCAGACGTCCGTCACTTCGGGTGAATTCGAGGTAGGCTTCGGGGGTGATGAAAAGCTTTGTAAAGTCTCTTGCTATCAGTGTGATACCTTTATCTTTGGCCGCCAAGATACGTAGCAGGCGGTCGCTTACGGCTCCCGAGGCGAAGAGCGTCTTGCCATAGCGTAGGATGTTCTTCTCGGCGCGATCAATGAGGAATACGGAGGCGATGCCGAGGTCGTGGGGCTGCCCCTCTTCGTCGACAGCCCAGAGGCCTGAGGGTATGATGCTTAGGCGTTCCCGAAGGATTGGGTCCACTTCGTCGAGGAGGATAAGGTTGTGCAGGAATTTGGTCTTAGCCACCAGCTGCTTCACATTGGCCGACACGGCGGCACCGGTGGCCAGTATCATGGCCTCGGTGACCGTGGGGGAGGCGAGGCTCAAGCGCGAGAGGGCTCCGTCAACAATAGATAGGTCAACGCCCATGGAATCAAGTTGTTGTATCTGTGTGCGGAGGATGCCTGTGGTGGCGGCGCCGGAGAGGAGCACCTTGCCGCGTACCAGCACACGGGCTGTCACCAGAGGTCCTAAAGCAGTGCGTCGGGAGTCGACATGCTCGAGTATGCTGACGGTTTGCCGTTTGAGGTAATGCTGTTGGGAGGTGATGAAACGGGTGCCTTCGTAGAGGGTGACTTCGGGTTTGGCGGTGGCGAAGACGGCATCGACCTGTTCGCCGTCTACACCGATGGAAGTGACACCCACCTTTACGTTCATTTCGTTCAGTCGGCGGAGGATATAGTTCAGGCACACCGTTTTGCCGGTGTTCTTTTCCAAACCCACGATGGAGAGGCTGCGGTGACGTAGTATGTTGTTGACAAAAGGCATGATTCCGAGGTGCAAAATTACGAAAAAAAAACAATATGGAACGGTGCGATACGAAAAAGTGATTGTCGGTAAGGGTCAGTCAGTCAAACATATATATTGCGCGTGCGATACGCACGCAATATTTTGTTTGGTAGTATGGGATTTTAATCGTACTTTTGCAATTCAAAAATCTAAAGTAAAACAATCAATTATGAAGAAAATATTTCTGGCTTTGATGCTCTTTGCTGCATTACCTGTGGTGGTAATGGCACAGAGTCCCAACATGATGGCCATGGCCCGTGCAGAATTGCAGAAACGCGGTCTTGAGGAGGCTGAAGTCCGTGCCCGGTTGCTGCAGAACGGAATCGATGTGGACAATATCCCGCCGAGCGAGTACGCCAATTATCAGGGCCGGGTCATGGATATTCTGAATCAGATGCAGGCCGAGAAGGCAAAGCCCGTCAAGGGTAATGCCGGTGAGGCTGGTCCCGGTGAGTCGGAAGGTATTGTCGGTGGTGGAGAAACTACAGTTACAGCCACTTCGGCTGATATGCCGCAGACCACCATCGGTGAGGCTGCCGCTGAGGCTGCCCTCGAAGAGGCGTTGAAGGATAACAATGTCTCACCGACAGCCGGCAATGACATCTATGGTCATGCACTCTTTACGGGCAAGAACCTCGATGTGTTCCGTACCACTGACGGAGCCCAAGCCCCCGACCACTATGTGCTGGGTGAGGGCGACGAGGTGCATATCTCCATCTTCGGTTCGTCGCAGACCGAGATACATCAGCGTATCGGTGCCGACGGAAGCATCCAGCCTGCTGGTTCTTCCAAGATATTCCTCAAAGGTATGACGCTGGCTCAAGGACGCACCGCTATCCAGAATAAATTGGCCCAGCATTATTCCTTCCGTCCCGACCAGATTGCTGTCACCATCACCACAGCCCGTACTGTGAAGGTGAGCATTTACGGCGAGGTGGGGATACAGGGTGGTTTTACCCTCAGTGCCTTGAACACCGCCTTCAATGCTTTGGCTGCCGCCGGTGGTCCTACAGCTATGGGTACGGTTCGTAACATCCAGCTTTCGCGTGGTGGAAAGGTAACTCGCTTGGATATCTACCAGTTCATGAAGAATCCTACCATCGGTACTCCCTATGACCTGCAGAATGGCGATGTTCTCTTCGTTCCCATCGCCCAGAAGGTGGTTAGTATCGAAGGTGCTGTGAAACGCCCTATGCGCTATGAACTTATTGACGGGGAGACTCTTGCCGACCTCATTGAGTATGCCGGTGGTCTCACCAATAATGTCTATCCTGAGTTCCTGCAGATTGAACGTTTCGACCATGGTACTAAGAAGTACATGGAGTATTCACTCAGCGAGGTTCTCTCTGGTAAGAAGAAGGTTACCCTTGAGGCGGGTGATATCGTGCGTTTGCGTACTGGTAACGAGCCGCTGGATCAGTTTGTCAGCATCAGCGGCGATGTATACTACGGCGGTAACTACGACCTGGATAAGAACCGCAGCCTGAAAACCCTGCTCGAGAATGCTAAGCCGACCTACACGGCCCGTACCGAGTATGTCTATGTGGAGCGTCGTCGTCCCGACGAGACTGTCGAAGTGCTCACTGTTCCTTTCCCTGGTTATCAGGGCGCCGGCGACTTTACTCTCGAACCGCGCGATGCCGTCCGGGTGCTTAACCAGTCCGCTTTCCGCGATGTGGAATCCATCTCTGTCAACGGTCAAGTCCGTGCCCCCTTTACCCGTAACTTCGGTTTGAACGACCGCATGACGGTGGCCCAGGCCATCGAATATGCCGATGGACTGAAGCAGAATGTCTTCCCTGTGGCTTACATTTTCCGCCGCGACCTCACCAACCCTGCCAAGATGCAGTATATCCGTATAGACCTCGAGAAGGACGGCGAGACCCTGCTGCAGCCGGGTGACAAACTGAATATCTACGACAACACCACCTATACCAATATCGGCGAGGTTCGTGTGAGCGGTGCCGTGAAGAATCCTCTGGGTGTCACCTATGACCCCTCCATCACCGTACACGACCTGCTGACTATGGCCGGTGGCTTTACTGTGGGTGCCGCCTACGACCGTGTGGAGGTGTTCCGCGTCAATATCTCGAAGAAAGACGAGGTGGAACTGGAACAGATTACGCTGAAGGTAGATGAGAATTACAATCTGGTGGATAATCCCAACTTCCAGTTGCAGCCTTTCGATCACCTGGTGGTGCGTATGACGCCCAACTTTACCAAGGGTCGCACCGTTGAGATCAACGGTCGTGTACGTTACCCTGGTACCTATGTGCTGGAGGACAACAAGACCCAGTTGTGGGAGGTTATTAAGATGGCCGGCGGTCTGCTCGACGATGCCGACCCCTACTGCCGTCTGATGCGTACCCAGGGCCGTAACGTTGGTAATATTGGTCTGAACTTGAAAGATGTAAAGCGTAACCGCGGCAGTGTTAAGGCCGATCCCATCTTGATGGACGGCGATGTTATCAATATCGTGCGCCGTGAGAACACCGTGGTGATTCGCGAGACGGGTACCCGCATGGCTCAGTATGTGCCGGCAGAATACTCTGCCACCCAGAAGACCATCGTCTATCAGGGACCTCATACAGCAGCTTGGTACGTGAAGCACTATGCCGGCGGCTTCGACAAGTATGCCATGCGCAACAGTGTCACCGTCACCTATCCCAACAACCAGAGCGACGGTACGCGCCACTTCTTAGGCTTCCGTTGTACACCCAAGGTGCAGCCCGGCGGTGTCATCACCATGCGCATGAACCAGCAGAAGATCGAAAAGGAATCGAAACCCAAGGAGAAAATCGACTGGGGCCGCGAGGCCGCCAGCATGATGAGCGCCCTCACTTCGGTGATGTCGATTATCTTGCTTGTGAACAGTATCAAATCGTTGAATAACAACTAAGCAATCAATAGTGTTTAGCAGTTAGCAGCTAATACTATAACAGTAAACCTTAATAAATCCTATGGAGGAAAACAAGAATAACACCGCCCCCGAGCAGGAGGAAGAAGGTATCAATATCATGGAGTTGGTGCGTGGCCTATGGGATGGCCGTAAGACCATTCTTATCTGCACTGGCATCTTTTTGGTGCTGGGTTTGGTAGCAGCCATCACCATGAAACGTACCTATACTGTCAGCACCGTGATGGTACCGCAAACCAGTAGTAGCAAAGACGGCCTAGGTGGCTTGGCTGCCTTGGCCGGTTTCAACATGGGAGCAGGAACCACAAATGGGGAAATCTCACCGCTCATCTATCCGCAAATCGTAGAGAGCGTCCCCTTCCGCCTGAGGATGATGCACACTCCGTTGCACTTCCAGAAATGCGACACACTTATCAGCATGTACGACTATGTATTGGCGGGCTACGAGAAACCCGGGGTGTTCTTTTTCGTCAAGAAATACACCATTGGTCTGCCTGGCGTCATCATTGGTGCCATCAGCAGCAAACCGAAAGAGATGGTTATCCCTGGCGGTTTTGGCCCTGGCGGTGACAAGAAAGAAAAACCTGTGGTGGTGAGTGTCAACGAGCAGAAGATGATGGAAGGAATGGGTAGGGCTCTCTCTCTCTCCGTCGACAAGAAAGAAGGGTATATCACATTGACCGCCAATGGACCTGAGCCTATCCAGACAGCAGAATTAGCCTTGAAGGCACAGCAATTGTTACAAGAGATGGTAACTCGTTTTCGCATCGAGAAATCGGAGAGCGAGTTGGAGTACATCCAAGCCCGCTATGACGAGGCCAAAGATGAGGCAGAGCGCTATCAGGTGGCGCTGGCTACGGCTACCGACCGTTCGCAGAATGTAACCCTTTCGACCGCAGGCGTTGGGAAAGCACGTCTGCAGGCGAAATACAATGTCGCTAACACCGTGTTCCTGGAGTTGGCTAAGCAATTGGAACAGGCCAAGATGCAGGTCAAGAAAGATACGCCTGTTTTCACCATCATCCAGCCTGTCACTATCCCCATGAAACCTTCCAACAGCCGTGCCAAGACCCTTGTTATTTGGGTATTCCTCGGTGTGGTGGTAGGATGCGGAATTGTGCTGGCTAAGCAGTACTGGCCCAAGGTGCAAGAGATGTTTAAGAAACCCGAAGAGAAAGAGTAATGAAAGGAATAGTGTTGGCCGGCGGTTCTGGAACCCGTCTGTATCCCATTACCAAGGGGGTGAGCAAGCAGTTGCTTCCCATCTATGACAAGCCGATGGTATATTATCCCATCAGCGTGTTGATGTTGGCGGGTATTCGCGATATACTGATTATCTCCACTCCGCACGACTTGCCGGGATTCCGTCGCCTATTGGGCGACGGGAGTGACTTTGGTGTGCACTTCAGCTATGCCGAACAACCATCGCCCGACGGATTGGCACAGGCCTTCCTTATTGGTGAGGAGTTTATTGGCAACGATGATGTGTGCCTCGTGCTGGGCGACAATATCTTTCACGGTAACGGATTGGGTCGAATGCTGCGTCAGGCAGTCTATAATGTGGAGGAGGAGCATAAAGCCACGGTCTTCGGCTACTGGGTAGCCGACCCAGAACGCTACGGCGTGGCAGAGTTCGACGCCGAGGGACGCGTGCTTAGCATTGAAGAGAAGCCTAAGGAGCCTAAGAGTAACTATGCCGTGGTGGGTCTCTATTTTTACCCCAACAAGGTGGTGCAGGTGGCCAAGACCATCAAGCCCAGCGCTCGTGGCGAACTGGAGATTACCTCTGTCAACCAGGCTTTCCTCGAGGATGGCGAACTGACGGTGCAGCTGATGGGTCGCGGCTTCGCCTGGCTCGACACCGGCACCCACGATTCGCTGGCTGAGGCCTCGACTTTCATCGAGGTTATTGAGAAGCGTCAGGGACTCAAGGTGGCATGCCTCGAGAGCATAGGCTACGAGAACGGCTGGCTTACGGCCGACGACCTGCGTCGCATTGCGCAGCCGATGATCAAGAACCAGTACGGGCAGTACCTGATAAAACTGACAGAACAGAATTCATGAACGTTATCAAGACAGAAATAGAGGGATTGGTTATCATCGAGCCGCGCGTGTTTGGTGACGCTCGTGGTTATTTCTTTGAGAGTTACAATGCCCGTGACTTTGCCGAGCAGGTGGGCGATATCACCTTTGTACAGGACAACGAATCGCGCTCCTGTTATGGTGTGGTGCGCGGCCTGCATTTCCAGAAGCCGCCCTATGCCCAGTCGAAACTGGTGCGTGTGGTGGAGGGTAAGGTACTCGATGTGGCCGTCGACATACGCAAAGGCAGCCCTACTTACGGACACTATGTGGCCGTGGAACTGACGGCTGAGAGCCATCGTCAGCTCTTCCTGCCTCGTGGTATGGCTCATGGATTTGCAGTGTTGAGTGAGATAGCAGTATTTCAATACAAATGCGACAACCTCTACCACCCTGAGAGCGAGGGCGCTATCGCTTGGGATGACCCCACGTTGGCCATCGACTGGCGTGTCCCTGCCGATAGGGTACTCCTCTCCGAGAAGGATAGCCATCATCCTCTTTTTAAGGATTTTATCACCCCTTTTGAATGAATATTCTCGTCACAGGCGCCAATGGTCAGTTGGGCACGCACTTTAAGTTGCTTGCCCCTCAGTCGAAGCACGACTGGTTCTTTACCGATGTGGCGGAATTGGATATCACCAATGCTGAGGCGGTGAACCGCTACGTCGATGGGCACAGGGTACGCTTAATCGTCAACTGTGCCGCCTATACCAATGTCGACAAAGCCGAGAGCGACGAGGCTGCGGCCCTGCGTATCAACGCCAACGCTGTAGGACTGATGGCTGATGCGATGAAGAGGGTAGGGGGTATGCTGATACATTTCTCCACCGACTATGTCTTCGGTGGTAACCTGAACAACACCCCATGTACAGAGCGGGAGCCCGCCAATCCAACTGGTGCCTATGGCCGTACCAAATGGGCCGGCGAGCAGGCAGCAGTACGGTGCAGGCATATGATATTCCGCACCTCGTGGCTCTATAGTGAGTATGGCAAGAACTTCCTGCTTACTATGATGCGGCTTACCGCCGAGAAGCCCGAGTTGAGGGTTGTCTTTGACCAGGTGGGTACGCCCACCTATGCCGGCGACCTTGCGCGCGCTGTATACAATATTATAGAGAATAATCCGGAGCTTCCACAAGGTACCTATCATTTTGCCAATGAGGGAGTGTGCAGTTGGTACGATTTCGCTAAAGAGATAGCCCGTCGTACGGGACATACCGACTGCCGTATTCTTCCCTGCCACAGCGACGAATACCCGTCGCCGGTGAAACGACCTGCCTATTCAGTGCTCGACAAGACTCTTTTCAAACAGACCTTCCATCAGGAAATCCCCCATTGGGTAGATGCCCTGGAGCGGTGCCTGTCACATATAAAGAACGAAAACTAACAGAACATGAATAATCTTTATAAGAAAGCGCTCTTCTCGCTGGTGAAGCGTTACCGTCATTCGACGCTGTCGAAGTGGACTATTTTCATCCTCGACGTGTTGCTCTTTGTAGTGGCGTTTGTGATGATGACGGCTTTCCATGGCGATGGTTTCGTCGGACTTTCCATGCGTATGCTGGTAATCAAATTCATTCCGGCATTCCTCGTAACGTTGATTTTCTTCTTTATCGCGGGCAGCTACCGTGGTATTATCCGCCACGCGGGCATGAGCGATATCAATAAGATTATTTTTGTCAATATTGCTGCAACTTTGCTTTTCTGGGCAGTAAACTTCCTGAATAACCAGTTGCAGCCTCAATTGATTCCTTCCAAATACCTGCTCTCTTATGGCGAGACGGCAATGCTCTATTTGTTGCTGGCCGTGCTGATGATTATCAGTCGTTTGTTCTTGCAGCGTATCTACAACGACTTTTTCCGTCGCCGTCGTCCTGTGCAGAATGTGGTTATCTATGGTGCTGGAGCCGCCGGTGTTATCGCCTACAATGCGCTGCAGCAGGACACGTGGTTCGACAACAATATTGTGGCTTTTATTGACGACGATGTGTCGAAAGTAAACCAGGAATTGAATGGTGTGCCTGTGATGCGTGTGCGTAACGTGCTTACACCTAAGTTTATTCAGCAAAAAGAGGTGTCGCAACTCATCATTGCTATCCCCTCCATCCGTCTGATGCACAAGCAGGCTATCACCACCCGCGCCCTCGATTTGGGTCTTACTGTCAAAGCGGTGCCCCATGTGAGTACCTGGCTCAACGGCTCCTTCTCGGCCAACCAGATTCAAGATATCAAGATTGAGGACTTGTTGGAGCGTGAACCTATCCAGATGGACAACGTGAATATCGTACGCGAAGTGGTCGACAAGGTGGTGCTGGTGACCGGTGCCGCCGGCAGCATCGGTAGCGAGATATGCCGTCAGCTGATGCGTTACCAGCCAAAGAAGGTGGTAATGCTCGACCAAGCGGAAAGCCCCATGTACGATCTGCAGTTCGAATTGAAAAATACTTACAAGGACCAACTCGACCGAATGGCCTTTGTTATTGCCAATGTCAAGGATCGTGCCCGTATAGAGGAGGTTTTCGAAGAATACCATCCCCAATTGGTCTACCATGCCGCCGCATACAAGCATGTTCCGTTCATGGAGGAAAATCCCTACGAGGCCGTCTATATCAATGTCTTCGGTACTCGCAACCTGGCCGACCTCTCCATCAAGTACGGCGTGCAGAAATTTGTCATGATTTCGACCGACAAGGCGGTGAATCCCACCAATGTGATGGGTGCCACCAAACGTATGGCCGAGATTTATATCCAAAGTCGTTCGACCGACACGACCCATTTTGTCACCACTCGTTTCGGCAACGTGTTGGGCTCCAATGGTTCGGTTATTCCGCTCTTCAAGAAGCAGTTGGCTGCCGGTGGCCCACTCACAGTGACACACAGGGACATTATCCGTTTCTTTATGACTATCCCCGAGGCTTGCAATCTGGTGCTCGAAGCCGGTGCCATGGGCGAAGGTGGCGACATCTTTGTCTTCGACATGGGCAAGCCTGTCAAGATATATGATATGGCACGCAAGATGATACAGCTCAGTGGTCTGCATAATATCGAAATCAAGGAAATTGGTCTCCGCCCCGGCGAGAAACTCTACGAGGAACTGCTGGCCACCAAAGAGAATACCATCCCCACCTATCACCCGAAGATTATGCGTGCACAGGTGCGCAAATATCCGCTTGAGGCTATCGATCGCGAGTATAACGAATTATGGAATATCCTTGAGGGAATGGACGACATGAAGATAGTGGCAAAGATGAAGGATATCGTGCCGGAATTCTTGTCTAACAACTCCATTTTCTGTCAGTTGGATAAAAATACCCCCCCCCATACAATCGGCGCTCAATCAATGAGTTAGGAGTGCTATGGAAATCTTGATGGTCTGTTGTTGACCATCAAGGTTGTAAAGTCTGATATATATGAGGTACTGTCCTTGGGGCAGTACCTTTCCTTTTTCGTCGCGACCGTCCCAAGAAAATGTGCCATGGGTGCCGAGCAATCCGTTGTTAAACAGCTGACGCACCGGCAGCCCCCGGCCGTTGTAGATGTCGATGCGTGCCGAGAGGTTTCCGTCTTCAAGTTGGTAGTTTATTTCTATCTCGTCCTGATAGCCATCGCCGTCGGGCGAGAGCAGGGTGGAGGAGAGTTCGAAAGAGGAGGCCTCGACGAGGTATTCTGTACTTTGTGAGTTGGCGTATCCAGGGGTACCATAGCCTGCCGTCGAGGCGGCCGAGAACCAGTTGGAGGTTTCGTTGGTGGGACGCTCAAAGCTACGGCGCTCCAAACTCACCCCAGCTTTGTCACGTAACAGCCGGCTGTGCATCGAAGGGGCGTAGTCGAAACGGTCTACCAGACTGCCGTCGGTGGTCATCAAGATGACGCTGCCACCGTCGTTGGGATAGGTGGGCAAGTTGCATTCAAGCAGTCTTGAGGGATACTTCACGTTGAAGTTTGCCGTCACCGAGGCGGCATCTTTGGTAAGTACCACATAGTCGTGGGGTGCCACAGTGTAGGAGGGTAGGGGATAGTGCTTTCCTAACGAATCTCCCACCCACCGCACAATATGGTAGTCGGCGAGTTCGATAGGATTGTTGCTGTTGTTGTACAACTCCACGTATTCGGCCTCGCCGCTCATGGGTTGATAGAGCAGTTCGCTGATAAGCAGAGTTATGGATAATAAGAAATGCAACATAATGCAATAACGCCATAGTATGTATTATTATTGCATGACACACAATATATCAGGCAGTTTGCCGTTATTGGACAAAAATTACAGGATATGAAACCTATCGTCAGCATCATCATGGGCTCCACCTCCGACCTGCCGGTCATGGAGAAGGCCTGTCAGTTCTTTGAGGAGATGGAGATACCCTTCGAGGTTAACGCCCTCTCCGCCCACCGCACGCCTGCTGAGGTGAGCGACTTTGCCCGCGGCGCCGCCGGTCGTGGCATCAAGGTCATCATCGCTGGTGCCGGCATGGCTGCCGCCCTGCCGGGAGTCATTGCCGCTGAGACTCCGCTGCCTGTCATTGGGGTGCCTATTAAAGGTTCCTGCTTAGAGGGCCTCGATGCCACTTTGGCTATCCTTCAGATGCCTCCGGGAATTCCCGTGGCCACCGTCGCCATCAACGGCGCCCAGAACGCCGCCATCCTCGCCATGCAGATGCTCGCCCTCGGCGACGACGCCCTGATGCAGAAACTTATAGCCTACAAGTCCGGCCTCAAGAAGAAAATCGTCAAGGCCAACGAGGAACTTGCCAAGCTGGAGTACAAGTACAAGTGCTAATAAACGGATAATATGATTACCATAGGCATCACTGGGACATTGGGAGCTGGCAAAGGTACCATCGTCGACTATCTGGTACAGAACAAGGGGTTTGTGCACTATAGTGTGCGTGCGTTCCTTACGGAGGAGATTAAGAAGCGTGGCCTGGAGGTCAATAGGGACACTATGACTGAGGTGGGAAATGACCTGCGGGCGCAGCATACACCGTCGTGGATAGTGGAGCAACTCTATGAGCAGGCCTCGGCCTCGGGATGCAACTGCATCATCGAGAGTGTGCGCACTCCCGGCGAGGTGGCAGCGCTGCGCGGCAAGCCCAATTTCTACCTCTTTGCCGTCGATGCCGACCCCAAGGTACGCTACGAGCGCGCCGTGTTGCGTGGAAGCGAGACCGACCATGTGAGTTACGAGACCTTCATCGCCAACGAGCAGCGCGAGATGGACAACGACGACCCCAACAAGCAAAACCTGGGCGTTTGCATCCGTGAGGCGGATTTCCGCTTCGACAACGGCGGCTCGTTCGAGGACCTGCATAAGCAGGTGGAGGAAGTGCTGAAGCAGATTACCTACCACCGTCCGAGTTGGGACGAATACTTTATGGAACTGGCCAATGCCGCAGCCCGCCGCGCCACCTGCGACCGCGGCCGCTCGGGTTGCGTCATCGTCAAGGACCGCCAGCTGCTGGTGACGGGCTATGTGGGCTCGCCCGCCGGCCTGCCGCACTGCGACGAGGTGGGACACCTCTTCCGCCAGACCATCGACGCCGACGGCCATATCTCCACCCACTGCGTCCGCACCGTACATGCCGAACAGAACGCCATCTGCCAGGCTGCCCGTCGCGGCATCGCCCTCGACGGTGCCACGCTCTACTGCCGCATGACCCCCTGCCGCACCTGCGCCATGCTTATCATCAACTGTGGCATCAAGCGTGTGGTGTGCGAGCGCAAGTACCACGCCGGTGCCGAAAGCGAGGAACTCTTCCGTCAGGCAGGCGTGCAGCTGGAGTTCTTCCAC
>LXOW01347128.1_pt3 | contig 63471 bp, 60 predicted proteins | sample 1368591 | NCBI WGS metagenome assembly LXOW01 (sample SAMN04884650, study PRJNA319009) | bovine gut metagenome | isolation source: Cow rumen | host: Bos taurus | place: Italy: Legnaro (PD) | collected 2014-07-09
AGATGTGTATAAGAGACAGCCTATGCCCAGTTTAGAGGCAATAATCTGAAGAAGATAAATTTCCATGTGTGCACTAACACCATCTACAGCCATCACTCTAACGAGTTTTGACATGTATCCAGCTCTTTCCCTATGCCGGATAGGAACATGAGCGACTGCCCCTTGGTCAAAACCAAGGAAGCAGTCGTTTACAGTTTCCGAACTGATGCCTTCTGTCTGGCAAATCTTCTCTATCTCCTGACGTTCTGCGTCTGATATGTTGCCATCCGCGACGGCTATCGCGACAAGATCCTGAGCCAGTTTAAACTCAGAATCAGAGGAGTCTTTAAATATTTTTGCTAATAGTCCCATAATTAAAACACGTCAATCATTATAAAAGGATTAAAATCTGAAGGTGAATCATATTTTATGTATTTCACTTCGTCTTCAAGAGTTAGATTGTTAAATTTCACCTTCCTTATGACAGTTTCTCTTAACTTCTGACGTGCTATCAACCATGCAGCATGGATGTCTTTCTGCTCCTGTCTCTCTAATTCACTATAAAAATATTTAAACAACAGATAAGCTGACTCATCGCCCACAGGCCATAGCGATACCATAAGCGATCTGGCACCAGCCATTTTCAGTGCCCTTTGCATTCCAAAAATGCCGTCAGCAGTTATTGTACCGAGTGCAGTCTGACAAGCAGAAAGCGAAACAAACTCCACACTACTCATATCGAACTTAGCAATTTCCGATGCAGAGAGGATGCCATCAAACATATCCTTATCAAATGACCTATCGGAAGTAGTTGTCATAGCACCGGCAAAAAACAATCCGCTTTGTGACATAGTCCCGTCTGATGTAGCGGGTTTTAGATCTGTTCCCGTATTCATATGGCCAGCAAAATAGCCATGTGTGGATATATGAACTAGTGGATAGTGTTTTTGTAGTAATTCCATGAAATTCTCATCCGTGGCATCCTTGCCTGTCAACAAAGTATCACTGGGATTATTACGTGTCTCTACAATGGAATGCACTTCCAGCTCTGTATATGGAAGAGCATTTAAGGAACAATGCCCTGCCATGTAATCATATGCAGCAATGTCATTACCTTTGGTCTTTGGCTTAACATTTGTGTCAAAATCCATGCTTCCACATACCAATATTTTACTACTGTCTAACGGTTTCCTCTTTTGTGTCAACACACGTGTTGATGATAAGCGATAGCATGTCTTTCCCTCAACGGGCATCATGTACTCTATTGCCAATTGATGCAGAAATCCGTCAGGCGAAAAATATACCTTCTTAGCACTTCCTATAATTTTTATCAATTCTGGTGTCCATATCTTATGAAACAACATTGTATCGCTATATAGTATATCTTTCAAATATGCATAATATTTTTCGTTTTGTGGCTGGCTGGTCATTGCATCCCCTACTGTTACATCGTGTTTCATTTTTGCTTCCAGAATGCTATCTGTAGAGGATATATCTAAGAACTGTGGAACCTTACTGCTTTTCTTTAATATAAGGCATCCCAAGCGACTCCCATCATCAACACCATTATATTGTACAAACTCTATAGCACAGTCCTCCTCAGTCAAGGCCTTGCGTACCTGCTGCCACCTGACATCTTCTGTCTGCTTGTTTTCCAATAGATAGTTCTTGCTAAACAAAACCAAGTCATAGAGCATCTCAGGTGATTCGCTACCTAATCTGTAGCAGTCAAACAGGAATCGATGCAAGGCCAACCAGTTCTGTTCCTTCTGCGACTCACTCAACAGGGAAAGGCGCTCCCTAACCGTCTGGCGTTGATAATTCACATATTGGGAATAACAGTCTTTGGCTTCTTTCTTTCGGTCAACACCTAAGCGGTCATACTGCATCATCAGGATTTTCCCTTTTAACCTGATTCGGTCATAATATTCTCTGTCTTTCTTTTTAGCCACATAAGCTATTGATTTATCTAACTGGCTCAGACCGCGAGCAAAATACTCTTTAGCCTCATTGTCTTCCTCTTTAAGACTTGCTATTCGTGCATTGCATATAGCCATTTGTGCCAACAATGAATAATAATGAGGCTCATCACTAGTAATTCCTAATTCCAATCGGTCCTTATAATAATCGTAAACCGTCTCTAAATGTTCATATGCTTTGTCGTAATCTTTCGCCTTGTATTTTAGCTGAGCTAATTCTCGATGCAAGACAACCACATTATTTAGACTATTCCTGTTTTCAAATATTGCCAAACTTCGTCGGTAATGCTTGTCTGCAAGATTTTCAGCAAAACTATTGTTTTCGACATATGGATATAGAACATTCCCCAACAATTTGTGGAGGTATGCCTTATAGACATTTAGAGAATCACCTAACTCGCTCCGTGAAACTTTGAAGCACTCCAAATAAGCAATAGCAAGAGAATCGAGTTGCTGGTAGTCATCCAACATATAATAGCATTCCGCCTCTGGTAGCAAAACATCCATCAGTTGCTTACCTTCAAGCTTATGGTTTGTGCGATACTGCCGATAAACTTTTGAAGCTTCAAGATAACTTCCTTCATTCTTCAATTTCTTACCATCCTGTAATAAGCCTGAATTATCTTGGGCTGAAAGTCCCGAAAAAAGCATTAAAAGACTTATCAACAATACATTCTTTTTCATCTCTTCCAAGGGTTATAGTTTAAAACAGCAAATGACTCAAAAAGCTCTTTGTTTTTTTCATCGCCAAGATATTCTACCGTCAGAGTTACAGTACTACTCCTAAAAACGCTGAAAGATACTGCGCTAACATTACCGTTTCCTTCCTTCGTAACAGGTCTGTGAAACCCATCGGTAACTGTTATTCTAAATTTGGCTGTTGGGTGATAAGCAATTACTGAAAATTCCTGTTGACCAACGTGGCCGTCAATACTGAATTTTATCATTCCCCCCTTCTTAACAGACTTTTCAATGGCAGAATAGTAAATTCCACGTTCCTTACTGCTAAGCATACCATCGTCCTTACTTGTCAACGAAGGATTTTGATTACCATAGACGTACACTACAGACTGGTTCAAGCGGAAGCGATTTGCCTTAGCCCCCTTAAACTCATCACCCTCACATTTTACGTCGTCCATCAATGTAATCTTTGGATTGTTTTTTTCAGACAACTGGGTGATAAACTGATCACGTACTTTACTGTCGGCTTTTCTAAGCCCTTTAACTGCCTCCGTTAGTTCACGCAGGTACTGATTCTCTTGTGCCTGCACACCCGTGCACAGGAACAAAGTCAACATCATTAATAATTTTCTCATAACTTTATAATTTTAAAATCGTATTATCAATCATTTCTTCAGGCCATCGCTCATCTAAACTTGCAGTCACAGGATGTTCCTTCTTAACTGTTACATTAGACTTGCTGCGAATCCTTTTCTTACATAGTTCCAAACCTTTTCTCGCTTCTATCACTAATTCATCCATACTAATCCTTTTTTCAGGTGAATAGGCAAGACAACGCTGCACTATAGGTGTCAACGAGCTGTGCTTCTTTTGCAAAACTGGAAGTTTTACGGAAGGATGTTTGCTCTGGTACAAACTGCCACTGCCACCAAATATCAGATGGCCGGAAGAGGCATAACACAGCAATGCCCCTAAAGACCATACCATCGCTGCTTCACTTGACTTACCTTCTGGCGCAAAAAATGACGGAATCACATTCTCCTTTGGCAGAATGTGAAAGTCCTCATTTTCTATGACAACCATATCAGGATCTATACCCCCAAGGACATATTTCTTCTCCTGTATTTCTGCCACTATGTCAATAACAAACTTCCATAGTGCTTCTTCAATGCAGTAACCTGCAATAGATTTCAACGTCAAACTTCTATCGCTCATCTTGTTGCCTCCTCTCTTTTTCTCATTTCTGCTATTTCAGAGACGGGTACTACCCATTTATAGACCCCATTACTGATGCTATCAACACGTGAAGTCACTCCAATTGCCACAATTTTATCATTAATTCTTGCCATAACCGGTCCACCCGAAAAACCAGGGTTAATCTCACCTTTAACATACAGATTTTGGTTAATACCATCCTTGGCCACTTCTCTTGTTATTTTGCCATCCTCATACATCAAGGTCCTGTCACCGATACCATTCTGTGGGAAACCCAAGAATACGATAGGGGTTCCTTCGCTGATAGTTGATATTTTCACTGAATCGGCAAGCTCTACAATGCCCTTCTCATCCACATCTATATACGCAATATCTCCAAGTTCTGCTTCCCTGTTGTTGCCTCTTGGTATAATAGTGCGCCAATAATAGTTCCCACTAGGGTCAGGAATCGGGTAAAACTTGTCATGAGCGTAATTGATGTGAACACGAGATTCCAAAGAATGAAAAACAAACAATGGACTATCTAGGCTATCTGGATTATAAACGCTACAATAGGTCTTCAATGCCATTACCGTGTCATTCTGTTCATCACGGCAATACATATAAGTATCCGCTTCTATTGCCTTTTTGATAATATCATCATCGTCCAACTGAGCGACATTGGTAACCCCGCTGATTTTCCTGTTTAACCAGAATTCTATACAATGCCGAGCCGTTACAAGTTTTCCCTCCGTAGTTAAAAATGCAGTACCAATTTCACGTTCCCCAGTATAAGACAGATCCTTGGTCTCTCCAATCTGTTCTTCTTTCCCGTTATATACTTTAACCAACCGCACGGAATCTGCCATGAGGACATACACCGACGAACTATATACCTTTACATCTTGGTGCAAATCCGATTGATTCCATCTATCGTAAAATAAATAGCCCACACCTGCAGCCACTAAACAAACTATCGCCACCATAGTATAAAAAAACCTGTGGTTACTTTGATGCACGATCTTTATTCCTGTATCAGAATAGTCTCCTTCCGAGTGCAAGTTGAATTGTAGAGCCATTTTGCCGTCACCAAAACCGATGATGTCCCCATCCTTCAGTTGGTGAACGTATCCAAAGCCGCCATTTCCGGCAATCTCCACATCGATAAACTGTGAACGTTTCACCATTCGCCACCCCTCACCATCCTCATTCTTGATGATGGAAGCATAATATTCCGGCTCATACCCCTCACTTACCTCATATCTGATAGGACAATCTGGGTATTCTCCAATATTCAGAATCTTGTCGGATGTATTCAGCACATCATCCTTGCAATGGAAAGCATTTCCTTCCAAGAATCGGATAGAATAGTACTGTCCTATATTGTTCATTCCCTACCTCCTTTCTCGTCGACAAACGTCTTGGCAATCAGAGGTAAGGCAGCAGACAAACATAGATCGTACACCTTTGCGCTCTTTCCTGTTTTATCGGGCCTTAAGTCATTATAGGCTCGCAGATCGTAATGTATTTTGCGTGCCTTAAACGCGTCCTTCTGCATCTCCACATCGGCAGCAATCTTGTCCTGCTCTTCGTCTGTGCAGGGTCTATATCCTAAAATCAACTCTTCAACATTCCAACGATTATGCTCCACCTGCGCCAAAATCTCTATGTCCTGCTGCGAAATGTCGTAGAAATTTCCCCAATCATCTTCGTTAAAACCGATAGACCGCATCTTCGACGGTATCGTCATCGCATTATAGATACTCGACTGCCGCTTGATGTTTGATAGCTTATCCCATAGCCTCTCTCTCTCTTCTGTATCAATTTCAACAGAAGAAAGAATCTCTCCTTGCCAGTTCTCGAAGTTGTCGTTATAGCATCGGTCATAGATGTAGTTAACGTTCTTTGCCATTTGCACCAAAGGCATTGTTACATCATAATCTACCGCATTAGGATTATATTTGTGAATAGGTATAGACCGCTGATATAGTTCGTCAGGCAGGAACAACGACATCGCCACATTCTTGTTCTCGTCACTATCTGCCATTACTATAGTCAGCAGTTGCTTGTCGTCCTGTGCCCATAGCTTCAGTTTCTCGCGTACATCTGGGTGCCAACTCTCCGCATCTACAAACTCCCATTCTACATCGACAAAATCCTCCCGACGGCCTTCATACATAGGCTTATGGAACACCCTCACCGCCTTTTCTTCCGCAGGTTTGATGATACGATAATAGCTATTGTCAAACAAGTGACAATACCTCTTAATGAGTTCCTCGCTCAGCGTTTCTGCATTTTCACTAATCATAGTGATGCGAGTTCGCAATGAGTGATTCCTGATATAGTTAGGATAATGGGCTACATGGGCAGCATATATAGCCATCGTCTCTGCAACCTCGCCCATACCGATAATTACTAGATGCGCATGCTTATCTGAGTGGATCATAATAGGCTCATAATCCAGCACTATGTTTCGACTCCAGATTTCTTCGATTGAAAAAGGGTACACATCTATCTTATGTTTAATGAACTTGCAGAAATCGCAAGTTTGCAACATCCGTAATGATTCTCTTTTCTGTAATAGTAGATGGCCAACAAGCCGCCTATCGCCATGCTTTTTTATGTTGTACCTCGCAACCAGTTTATTCAATTGAGCAATAGACTTTTGGTCCTCATTAAATCCTGACAGTAGGCAAATTTCATTACAAGCATTAATGTCAATGCTTTCAGCAGACTGTTTCTTATGATGCACTACTTCTATTTTTAGGTCATTATATTTACTTATAATGTCCTTTGCTAAAGGATGGTCACCCAATACAAAAACTTTTCTATGCATCTTATTTACTTGGTCTTGAATATAGAAAATCCTCCATCTCCTTAGGAGAAATCATAATAGAAACACTCGTCTTTGAATTTTTCCCAATATATTTATACTCTAGAGATATGCCACCTGTTATATACTGTTTTAGGAGTAAATCTTGTGTATCCTGAAAGATGGATTCAAGTTGTTCTTTTTTAGAGTTTGCTATATCAAAGAAATCATTCAAATCAGAATCCTTGTTATCGTCAATTTCATATTCATATTTGATTGTATTGTCTGAGAAAGAAACATTTATTAACACATAACCATCATCAAATTCCATTGGAACTTTGCACTTCCAAACTATACATGAAAGTCGCGCACCCTCTATTGCCATTTCCTTCTTCGAATAATTTTCTTGTAGAATTCTTTTGGCTTCTTCTGATTTCAATTCTATCACAACACTTCGTGACACAGTTGGACTAGAGAATTTTATAACACAATCATATCCTTGAGAGAAAATGTTTTTTAATGATGATGACGCTATCTTCATGAAGTAATTTACAAATAGCTTTTTGTTACTTTCATCATCTTCTACTAAAGATATTAAGTCTGGTTCTTTCAATTCAAATGTATAAATAAGCCTTCCATCATCAAATTCCATAGAATTTAAAGATCCGAAATTNNAGCCCATCAAGAATAATAACGACAATATAATTACGTAAAACTTTGTTCCAAAGAATATTTTATTCATAATTGCATTATTTGTTACTATATTTTGAAGCTTTAATTTATCAGTCCCTTTAAGTCTTCTGGAGTAATCACTATTGTGCAAGTCGTTCCTGATTTTGTCCCTGTATATAAATACTCTATCGCTATATCACCCAAGATATATGAATTTGCCAAATCTTCAACTCCATGTAATTGCTCCGACAAATTGTTTAAAAGTCCTTCTCTCATTATATGTTTTCTTCTCTCTAAGAACGTAGTTTCATTATCATCTATATCTACTTCATAAAGAACTTTGTCACCCCAAAACGACACATTTGTCAGAAGTTCGCTCTTACCTAATTTTATCGGAAGAGATCTCTTTTGTAATAATATAGCATTTCTTACAGTCTCTCTAGCTGATGTCTTCTTTGAAGGAACTCTTGACTCAAAAGCTTTCTTTATTTGTTCTGTCGGCAAATCTATCAAATTAATCTTTCCATTTTGTTTGCTGATAAATTTGTATATCATGCCGTATTCATTTTTTATCCATAATTCCTTTTCTTCGTCTTTCAGTAATGAAGGTAACTGGTAAAGCATGCTATTACTTACTTCTTCCATGTTTACATCTTTGAAGTAAAATTCCACCCCTGGGAGGGAGTCATTTACTACTATTGTATAAATGAATCTCCCTTCATCAAATTCAATTTTTGTTAGAGACATTAGTCTGCCATATTCAATAGGGCAATAACGTTTTGTGTATTCCGAACAATAATTACTCATTTGTTCATCCAAAGAATTTCTATTTTTGCACCCTGCCATTAATAAGGCTAAGACTACTAATACGATAAACTGACATATAGATTTCATACTCTCAAATGGTTATTTACAAATACAAATTGAACTGCTTCTACAATACTTACGCCTTGTTTCTCTCTTACAAAATCCGAGAAAAAAAAGCGATAAGCAATATATGAGAAAAATAATGATACCACATATAATCCGTAACTTTCTAATCCTAAATAACAAAATAAGAAGTACAATGATAAAAAGCATGACAAACACCAAATAATCATTGACACTGCTTTAACAATTGTATTGGGAATCGTACTTCTTATAGTACCACTATTCATATTCTCATATAAAAGATATATGAAAAAATAGAAGAATACAANNATGTTATCTAGTGAGCTAGCGCTAAACCATAATAAATCTTCAAATCTTTGCATATAACCATCTTCTTTAATATCTTTGAAGGACTGGGTGCTTTGAATATTCATATAAGCAGTTAATGAACCTTTTGGAACATAAAGAGTTATTTTATTTTTGACGCTGTCAGGTAGGTCAAAAATGGAACAATATTCGAGTGTTGGATTACTTACGGGCGTGTGAACTTCATTTATGGTCTTGGGAGAATTTAGGAACACCCATCTATTTATTTGATTCGGTAGCCACAAAGAAGACACATTGCCTTTATTATGTACAACTCCGCCCTTACTAAAGCTTATTCCTGATCTAACTCTTATTATATCATCAGAGGAATAGGTGATTTCAAAAACTGGGCTTTCGTTTTTTTCNNCCAAAATGCCTTATTTACATTATTGTAGTGTACATCTTTTGCAAGAACTAGAGTATCTATGTTTAAATACATAAAAGCATAATCTTGTATTCCAATTCCATCTTTAAGAATTAATTTCCTAATAGGAGTATTTTCATAAAAAGAATAAGATTCAATCTGTTCAAGTTTCTGGAATAGAGTAAGGTCAAGAACGTCATCAAGATTCTTCAAGCTTCCGACAATAATAGACTTTTGATATTTAAATTTTATACCATTTTCCCAAATAGTTGAATTGCTAATAAGCCCATCTTGGTTATATACATTATCAAATCCCCTCACTTCATAGGGGAAATCAACTTTTGAGCCGATAACACTTTTCCTCGCATATACAACTTTTTTGTCTCTTATATTCCATAATACGCCATCACTCCATTTAAATATACTATTGGAAGGGAACCTTAATTCTTCTATATCCATATTTGAAATATCTGCATTAATACTATCAATACAGGGGAAACTTATGCGTTTCAAATTTGGACACGTAGTTAAACTTAGCTCTTTAAGATGGTTACCTTTAAATTTCAGAGTACTAAGCGAGGGACATCCTTGAATCTTTAGAATCTCAACGTCACCTTCGACTTCGATCTGTTTGACATTTTGACAATTTAAAATATTTGCCTCACCTTGCTCTCCATATAAGATTACATTTGTTAAGTTTTTATTTCCAATTCCTTGCTTCGACTCACGTATTATCTGTTTTTCTCCAAGGTTCACGTTTGCGCCAGATATTAGAGCGAAGGCACTGTAACATGTTGTAAAAAGAAAGATTAAGAACGCCAAGACTTTCCACGTATTTTTCCTTTTATTACTTTCTCTTGCCTGTCTAACATCATATATGGTTTTTGCAAGTAAGTCATGGACTAATTCTACTCGCTGACTATTTTTAGATTCGTACAGGATTCTATTAGGGCTGTCATCCTTTGCTAACAATCTCCAATTTTTGAAATTATTATCCATTTCTGAGACATTAATAGAATTCCTTCTCCCGGTACTATCAACAAGCTTATTCTCTAAATAGTTTCTTTCTGCTGTAGTACACAACTTTTTTTGAGAAATAACAGAAATATAAAAATTATGGAGGATATCAGCACCAATATTTTCTGTCATTTCCTCCGTTATCATTTTTAAATCAGACTTTATAGCCTTCTCATATAGCATACTGCAAACGAGAGACAATATAAGAGTACTTATTTCCCCATTGCTTTCCTTCTTCACTGCAGATATTATATTCCTTATAACTTTTTCTTTGGAGATGTTGTTGTGGGGTAACAAACCCTCACCAGGAACGGCAATTATCTCTTCAGCATCAGTATCCGTAAGTTGTTGCAATCGATACCTGTTGTTGCGTATTCTTGACAAAGAAAAACTGTCTATGCAGTCCTCTAAGCGATACAGATCATCCTCTCTTATTGATATGACAATTCTATAGTTGTCAACAATTGAACCAAAAGGAATAATCTTATTTGTGTCTAAAAGGACATCAAGTTGTTTTAGAAGTGATGCGGTCTCTATGCTATAACTTTTAAAATTTTCTTCAAATTGATCTAGAACCAAAACTGGAATAACACTCTTCCCTTCTTTTGTTTNNGTATATATTTGCGTTACTATCACTCTCGCCTTTAATATAATCTAATTCGTTATTTACTTTCGATATGATATGATCAATAAATGAAATGTCAGAATTTCCCTCAATATCCAACATTTCACTAAATCTCAATACTATGGGGTAGAATTTCCTTATTCGGAGCGATGGAAATACTCCTGCATTTAATAATGATGTTTTACCAATACCTGTACGCCCATATATAGTTACACAGAGATTTTCTTCTATCAAATGAGAGACATCATATGAGGCTTCATTTCTGCCGCAAAACTTATGCTCGTTGTTGTTTTCAGATGTAGGCTCTTTATAAGCAGCCAGAGCCATCCATGGATTACTATTCTGCATAAAGTTTATATTAAATTTTTATTGAATTAATTTTTTGCAAGAGTTTGGTGTCGCTATCTTTCCCCCATTTTAATATGGAAAGGCCATCAAACATCTTGTAATTCTCAATTAAAGTTTGAGCGTCTTTATTTGGATCAAATCCATTAACAGCAATGGGAAGAATTTCTATAGGCGGGAGTGATCTCTCATTATCCGATATTCTACCTGTATTTATTTGTTTAACGCTTTCCCACTCTACAGAACTATAATAACGTTTCTTTCCTATTTCTATATCATTTTTTGTTTGGCCACTTAAAAGTGTTACAAATATTTTACAGTGACTAATTCCTTCAGATATTTTGAAATCAAAGTGATCACCAACGGATAATTCCTCTTCGTCAATCCAAACATCTAATTCTTGACCATGTAGGATGTTGTATAGGTGCATAGCCATATCAAAATCCTCTTTTGCATATGATATGAATATACACCCCTTTTCTCTTAATAATTCATCAAATACCGTTGTTTCTGGGGAAAACAAATGACCTAACAGTTGTTTAAGAAATGGTCTTGACTCCCCATTGTCCTCTACATTTATTCTTTTTAGATAGTGCTTTAATTTCCTATCTGATTCAGAGTCTGTTAAAGAAATAGCGACATTACCAGATAGGTCTTTTGTATTTTGCTGCAAGCTATACCACATAAAACGAAACTGCCAATCATCAAGTTTACACCCAAGACCAAGTATGTTCTTTTTTGATATGAAATTTACAATCTTGGATAAATATGGATTCCTGATCCACTCTGATATGGCTTTTATTGCATCATTGTCATTTAAGTTAAATTCGTATGAGATTTTACTCTTCCTTCGTGGAACTGCTTTACCAAACACATAACATAACGTCGGAGCCATCATTCCGTTTTCGTCCAAGGTTGCAAATTTCTTGTACGTTTCATTATCAAAAATGTTAATTACGTTTATTTCACATCGCCAAACTTCCTTCATGATTTCCTCAACATAACTATCATATGTTGTTACGAGTACAAATCTAAATAACCGTGTGCTGAGAAGAGCTAACAAATCCTTGTTGCACTCTTTTGCCATATTAAATTCAAAAGTATTAAGGAACTCTCCTCGTGCCTCATATTGAGAGCCGTTATTGATAATATCATCATCAGAAGAATTGAACACAAACTCTCTGTATTTTGACTCCAAATATTTCCTGGAATTCCCTTCTCCATACTTTTCATTTAGAATTATATCAGGACCTATTATCAAAACACACTGCCCTTGATACATTTTCGAACAGAGTTCATTAATAGATTCAGAACTTGTATNNTCAGTTCTGTCAATAATGATAGTTTCATCAGCGTCTTTCCTTATCATAATCTTAATATTTAAAATCTAAAGGATCTTCTCCATATTCATTAGCGCCTTCATCTCCGGATATGAAGCACAGATAAATGTTATAAAATGGTATTATCGCACACCATCCGCTATGCCCTGTATCATGCATTCTTCGGACTGCAACAGCAATACTAGGAAGAAGTAAAGCAAGATTAACAAGGTATCCCATAGCCTCACTCGCTGTAATAAAGGACACTGCAAATACTACTATATAGGCAAATAATTGCCAGTACCAATACTCAGAGCGACTCGCTCTACCTTCAAAAACCACATACTTTTGAAAACATGTTTTAATAGATTCTGTAAAACTCATAATCTTATTTATTTTTAGTCTGTTTATTATTACTTCTTCTTCATTAAATCTCTTTCAAGTTGCTTGTCTATAAGACGATGTACAAAATAGAGAATAGCCAACGTGCATCCCGTTAGGCCAAACATCAGAGGATAGCCAAATAATAAGCTATTTCCATCAACTCTGTCATATAATAAAACTATCGTGTTACACAAAGCATGGCATATAATAGGCACTCCAAGAACTAACATCCAGTGGACAAGCCGTGCAGAAGGCTTAAAGTGAATGCGAGAATAGAAATAGCCCATCAAGATACCACAAGCTAAAGACCCCGGCAGGATAAAGTATGAACGGTATACTGCCGTCTCATACCAATACTCAGTATAGAAACTAAGATGAATGACATTCTCGGCAAACACAAAGCCCAAGGATATACAAGCCGCATAAACAATACCATCTACGAACTCATCAAAGAACTTGTTTGGACGAATCGCCAAATACAATGCCAGCAATTTTAAACATTCGTCAGGAACTGCTTCAAACAGAGTCAACGAAATATAGTCCACAGCATTATCAGGATAAGTCGTATAAATATCTACCGTTCCGATATATCTACCAATAAGGAACGACACGACACCACCTACAATACCTGCAAGAAATGTCACAAACAGCATTCTTACGGGTTCCGGCTTTATTTTATCGTGTGAATATATGTNNCAATTATAGTTAATAGTAATTTCATAAGCTATGATTTTATGCAATATAACTATTTTTGTCTCTCTCAATCTGTGCCAGTATCTTCGTCTTAGCAAACTTATGCATCTTGATGCAGAAATAAATAAGAACAAAAGTGCTGATACATCCCACATATGGGTTAACGATGCCACCAAGGATTATTGCATCATAAGTACCATGCGCAACGACAGGAACAAACAAAATATAGGCAGCAGTACGATTTGAATGATCCACAAAATAATACAAGGAATAATAATAGCCCATTATTACTGCAAAGGCATAATGACCTGGAACTGCAAATATTGCACGATTAAAGGCTACTGACAATCCATTCTCTTCCTGGAATACGAACCCAATATTTTCTATAGTAGCAAAACCTAGGCCGACACACACAGCATATATTATACCATCAAAATGTTCGTCGAAATAGGGATTCTTGCGTAAAACTAGCCATAGGACAAGCAACTTGAAACCTTCTTCTGGCAAGGCAGCAACGACAAACGCCATGATGGTCGTTCCTAATAATGATGTTGGACCTTCCTCACCAAAAAGACAAAGTTGGATTATAGATTCAGTAAAGAAAACAGGAATTATAATTCCCATCCCATACAAAATGGCTTTCACCAACCAGCTTGTAGGTTCGGGCTGTGGATCCTGCTTCCATATATAGTACCACAAAAAGATGGCAGGAAGCAATGCAGCTACTAATAATATCAGTATACTCATGTCTCCTTTTCAGTTCGTTTCACTATATCAAATCCCAACTTCTTAACCAATTTAATTGTTTTAAATGCCATAATACGATCATACTCTTTCTCACTCTCCGGCAGTGCAGTATAAGGAATAATGTCTGGATTCTGTTTCTTTGCGTCATCTCTTTCCTTACCATAAGTCCAACCTTCTTTTATTCTTGCTTCCGCCCAAACATCATGTGCATTCTCCGCAATGGCCTCCTGTAACTCTTCTAAATCTCCATCCAACGGAATTTGATCAACATCTATGGGGTGTGGTTCATATTCTTCTACCGACTGTAGCACTTGTATCATGTAATACTGAGACTCTTTCCATGCATTGAGAAAGTCTGGTATAGGAACATTGACGATATACGGCGCCTCGTATGGGTCAAAGATAGTAATAGTTCCTTCTCCTATATGGGTAACAACTACTGCATGGTTTGTCAGATCTTCCAAATCAATCTCTTCTGCATATAATTTCTCTCGGTCAACTCCTACAACAACATCATTGTCTTTATCGATAGCCCTTTGTATATCCTCAATAGTAGAATTGTATTTCCTGCTGACAAACATTCCAGAATATGCCAACAAATTACCTAAACAATACAGAGGCGTCCCTTCCGGTCTTAGCCAGTCTTTCCTGCGAGCAGTATTCATAAGCCATTTTTCATCGTACGGCAGCTGTCGACGATGCAAGATATACATCTCACATAGAACTGCACAGACGTTCTCGCCACTCAATGCAGCCTTTTGGAATACTGGAAGTATCTCTTCCGTGAATGATGTGTTCATTGGAAGGATCGTAGCACCTTCTTCCTCTGTTTGCACAGCAATATCGAGCACTTCCTGTAGTTCTTTGTCTGTTTTCAGTGCTTTTAAGACAAGTTCTGTTTCTTCCTTGGTGGTATTGCCGTCAAGATATGCCGCCAACAACTCATCTGAGATTTTATATTCTTTATTTGCCATATTTTTTAATGTCATTAAGGGCGACACGGGTCAATTGAGCCATCGCACGCCGTTTGATATTATATAGATTTGCTGTAGTAATATTCATATCCTTTGCCAGGTCTTCATATTCCCAATCTTCGAGGATAAGCCGACGGATAACATAGACATACCGTTTGCTGGGCATGTTGTTAAACAATCGTTCCATATCGCCTTCCGCTGTCATATCCGTTTCTGAATCCGCCGTTTGTTGGCGTCCATCATAAGGAGTCTCTTGGCTTGTGTCATCTATCATTCGCCCTCGCTTATTAATGAAGAAACGGATGGCGAGTACCTTTAGCCATTGGTAAACACTACTGCGATATTCAAAATTTCGCAGTTTTATGGCATCACCCTCCATAAGATAGACATACAACTCATTCACCATCTCGTCGTACTCTACCTCATAGTCGAATACCTTCTTCATGATGCTACAGAACAACGGGCGACACTTGTCGAAGAAAAACTCCTCCGTCACCCGATTGTCCCTCGCAATCAATCCTTCTATTATTTCTCGATCAGTCATCATTTCTCAGTCATTTTCATTATCCATGGAATATAGCGGGAGAACTCATAGTCCAATTCCTTAATCGTCTTTAGCTGACTAAACGGGCGAATATCATGGTGTACAAAGAGATCTTTGTTCTTCTTCAGTTTATCAGCAAAATCAGGATATTCATATTTATCCTCATCCTTCTTAGGCTTCCTATAACCCATCAACAGTTTCTCCACATTCCACCGATTGTGCTCTACGATAGCCAATTGTCTCACTTCATAATCAGACAATGTATCATAGTCACGGCTTTCGTCGTCAATATCCAGTCCGCGCATAGCCCGAAGCGTTCTCTGCTTAGTGCGCATCGTATACGAATTGTAGAGGTTTGACCACTTCAGGGCAACCGACAATTTCTGCCAATAGGCATCTGCTTCTTCCCAAATTTTCGTTTCAGGAATAGAATCAAGAACTAAGATGCCCTGAAACTTGTAGGTCTCATAGTTAGCCGTTTCATACAAGTAGTTAATAAGTTTGGCTCGCTTCAATGAGTGATTATCAGCACTAAAAGCCGTTTCGTTCATACCGAATGGATAGATATGAGCATATCGAGCGTCACGCTCTTTAGACTTCACCTCTCCATCTTTGACCACAGAGTAAGTGAACTTATCACCTCCTTTCTTTGTGTCTTCATTTCTAAGATTCGTAACGAAGTTGTCGGAACGATTCTGGCGAATGAACACTGGTACCTCGTTGGCATAAACCTCGTCGGGCATGTTCATACCCATCACAAAGTTCTCTCGCTGGTCAGCCAAAGCCAAGAAAATGGAGAGACATTGTTTGTCTTCTTTATGCTCATTTGCCCAACAGCTTATCTCATCCTGAACCTTCTTTGAGAAAACATTACCTTTGATGAACTCAAACTCCACATCAAGGAAAGCTTGGTCATCACCTGCAAAAATTACATACTCATTGTTTGGTATTTGTGGTATCGCAGCCTCCTTTTCCTTATCGGCCTTTACAACTGTTAAGTCGGAATACCAATAAGGCTGAACTTCAAAGAAATGACGGTTGCGCGTGATGAACTCATCTTTCTCCTTATCGGCATTCACGTCTATAAACGTGATACGAGTCTTTGCTTTATCGGCATTAGGAAAGTGTAACACATGAGCAGCCTCCATAGCAAAGGCTACTGCGAAATTAGTAGTGCCAACAAACACAAGATGAACAAACTTATCGTCATCTGGCCTTATGCCTTTACCATATACAAGGGGGTATCTATATTCTGTGCCAGGATTATCATAATCTCTATAAAGTCGCTTCACAAATACCTGTTTGGCCCAGCCCGTATAGAAATTATATGGAATAAACTCTATTTCAAGGCGTTTAATGTCTCTAAAAATCTCAGAGGTTTTAAAAGCAGCATATGTATCCAAGTCTTTGAATACACAGGTAATTCTTGATGGTTTTTGTTCCTTCCCTTTCAGATAACGACAGATACTATCTACGCACTCCACATTGATAGCATCGTGAGCCGCATTGGAGTGATTGCCTACCACGAACACCTCCTCTGCTGACTCCAAATGTATGTCTTTAAATGCTTCTGTAGAAATCCTATGTCCGTAGTTAATGATGACACGTTTCATCTGCTGCTCACTAAACGATTTCAACAGCAACTCCCTGATGTCTGTCACTTCTTTGGCAGTAAGTATCAGAACATACGCCTCTTTATCCTTATCAAAAATATGCGTTATAATTGACGGCACCATCTCGTCGTACCCCATGATAATATAGTGGCCACATTTCAAATAATGAATACGTCCTTCCCTATGGCTGTTAACACGACGCTCTATAGAGTTTGTAATAATACCGATAATAATACCATTAAACACGAAAGCACCAAACAAAAATGTAATGCTGCTGACAACAAGCATCCATCCATGAACTGCATTCCCTTCCCCTGTATCACCTACATAAAGGTTGTTCAAAGCATTTGAGTCTATTAGCAAATAAATAGGCAATAACCATTTGTTTAGGTCCTTCTTTTCACAGAACTGTTGCCAATCTGCACCCGACCAAGAAAGACATAGATATGAAAGACACAAGGCAACAATAAGAACTGCTCCCAATACTAGAAATTGCCTCCAAAGGCTCTTCGACAAAAGACGATCGAACCAGAGTTTAATGCTGTTGTGTTTTTTTGCTTCCATCGGCTTGCTTCTTTTGAGCATATTCAGGTATTGACTCTTCTTTAAGAACAGCTCTTAATACATTTATATAATATTGACCTTCATTAGAATCTATCCCTTTTTCTGACTTAATAACCCTCCCTGCTTCTTCATTATAATTTTCTTCAGAAGTGTTTTTTGCTAAATAGTCTATAAGCTTATTTAATATATCAGCTCTTTGTTTCCTTTTAGCAATATCAGCCTCCTTTTCTTTAGCTTCCCTTTCATTTTTAGCTGCCATTATTTCGGCATTTTTCAATGAACATACAGCCCATTTCGCAATCAAAGCCACTAAGACGATTGCAATACAAATGAAAGCAACAATCTTAACATCCTCGCAATTAGTCTCGGCCTCTGTCATAACTGGTTGACATGCTTCTGACAGCTTTAGTACTTTAGCAACAACTGAATCACTCAATGCAGTTGTATCATTTAGGTTAATAATAAATGTATTCATAATATGCTTTTTTAATTATTCTTACTCATATTCTTTCGAAAACCACAACCTATAAATCGGGTCTAAGAATACCAATCTCCCACTTTGCAGTTCTACAATATCCTTATTCTGCAATATCTTCTTATTCTTGCTTATAGTATTGGGATTGCCCAGATGGTACTGCGCTCTTGCTTCTGCCGAAGACAACTGTTGTACATCATCTCTGATGGCACGAAGCATCTCAATCTGGCTGGCTGCAAGCGCCTCAGTGTCACTCTGGAACATTGGAGAATTGGTATTAATCATCTGTCTGAGTCCATAGTTGAACGAATCCTCTGTAACTTCTGTAACAGAGGCATTCCATACGAAGTAGCAGCACTGTTGCAGATACCAAGAATGGCATTCTGTAGTATCACATATTCGATTGGCGAATTCATCAGATATATGCTTCCCTGACCTCTCAAACGTATCAACAATAAAAGGCATCCACTCATCCTTTGGAATCTTGTTCAGAAACAGCAGCTGGCCAAAACGATAGAATGGCGAATTGGAATTGTTGAATATATCCAGCATCATGTGCCGTTTACTGCCATACAAACAATACGACACTAACTCCTGTTGTTGCCAGGCAGAACGCATCTTCCCCTCCATATTTTTATATTCTGGGAGATTGGCCAACTGTTGAAACTCGTCGATGCAGACGATAATCTTTATCTTTTTTGCCTGAGCCAACGTTTCTGGCAGTCTTAGGATGTCCATCTTGTCCTGATCCTGCGGCACAAACTTCACATCGAAAGCCATGAAGTTGGCCACATCATCCTTGATGACCACCTGCGGCACCACACCCGTCAGGAACTTTTTGGCATCCTGTATGCGTTTCTCCAGCTTACTAGATGCACATGCTATCACTTGACTGGCAAACGTTCTGTAGAACTCTGCCTCAGAACCAATGCTAAACGCATCAATATAACACACTCTGACATCTTTGTCTTCCTCTTGTAGTTCTTCCATGGCAACTTTAACAAGCGAGGACTTTCCCCATCTGCGAGGAGAAACCAACATGACGTTTATATGCGAAGAAAGGAAGTTTTTCAACTGAGCCCTATCTTCCACTCTGTCAACGAAATTTTCCTTCGTTGCTAATGTCCCGTATTGAAATGGAGCATTCATATTCTTTTAGGTTCTTGTTAATACTGTGCAAATATACAAAAAGTTACCCAAAGGTAATTTACCAAAGGGTAACTTTTATCATTCTTTAACGTATCGCCTATACCCTATTATATATTTAGCGGTGATATAGCCGTTCCCAGTTCACGAAAAGAACCATTGCAAGTACAGAAAAATATGGTTTTACNNGATATTCACAGACCTATTTGTCATTTGGCATAATTGTATCGGATACCAGCAAGGAGTATGCAACTCACTCTCAGTTTCTTCATCATTCTTATGCCTGACATAAAACAGATGAAGTGTCTTCCCCAAAGAATTGGCATACATCACTTCTGCGATGGTACCTGGACATGCTGCATCGTCAAGTAAGAATATGGCATCAGAGCAAGATTCTATCATCTCTTTCTCACAGCACACAATCTCTTCTGCCTTCATACTCTCCGTTTCAAAATAGAACGGGCCAACATATAAAACGTTCTCGCTTATCTCCATTCTATTTGTCCCCTTGGGTCTCAACAATGACTCCACACTATCAAGCAACTTAGCACGATAGTCCTTAGCAGCCATCATTTCATAACCGTCCTTGCGGTAATCGAAACAGAATGTTCCTCCACAAAACAACTCGCACTTAGTACGTATCTCACTTAATTTCATTTTCGATTTCCGGATAGTCAGAGATAATCATTTCATATAGATGCTGCGCAGATGGATGGCCTTTCTCAGCTGCTTCTTTTGCCATTTTTGCAGCAGCAACTCTCATCCCTCTTGTATTACAATTATCAAATCGGTCATCGTCCCAATAGAAATGTTCTGCCAATATGAATAATGCATTGGGGTCTTTACGACGAACGCCTTCACTAATTTGCTCTCTCATAAACTCCCAATATAGACGGCGACTGTCAATCATGAGTTTCCCGTCTATTATTTTTATCTTACAGACGGGGATCTTGTCATTTAATACCAACTGAGACATGCTGTCTGAATTCAATTTCTCATCTTGCAGTAGTAACACATTATGGACTTCATCTTTCGGTTTTACTTTTTCCAGCACGTACGATAACTCTTTTATACACCACGGAGACTTCACAAAAGACTCTGTAATTACAAAAATTATCATACCAGTAGTTAGAGCCTTGTCCATTGTGGCAGTTAATGTATCAACAAAACTACTGCCCTTTGTCATTTGCTTGGGATCAAACACCGCAAAATCCCAATCATTACGCAGCATAGAAGCAAGTTGGTTGTATAACCCCTCATCATTGCGAGTATATGATATATAAACCGTTGACTTCTTCTTGAACTCCAGCACATCCTCGGAAATTTTCTCAACGGGAGCGTCAATATCAATAGTTTGATATACTCGTTGCTTACTTTTAATGTACTCAATCTCTCGTTTTACCCAATCTGAGTTCCTTGCATTCTCACTGTCGCACAAAATGAATCGACCTCTACTGTCAATTTCTCGCTTGATTAAATCATCTATCTCATCATCATCAGTGAGACACTTTAAGAAGAACATCAATGGTCTGAAGGAATTCTTCTCAAGCAAATCTCTTACTTTGATGACCTTCTCATAGTCTTTATTTGAATGAGAAAGGAATACCCAAATCTCCTGTTTGTCATCTTCTTCTTTGCCAAAATCTTTTGCCAAAGCATCAAGAATTCTCCTTCCTACTCGTTCGGCCGATTGCTCCACGTTAATGTCTGAGGCTTCAATATCAATGGTCTCATATTGGGCGTTTTTGGACGTTATATATTTGATCTCTGCCTGTACCCAATATGATGCTTTTGCATTTGTGCTATCACACAATACATAGAATTCACTAGAATCAATGTTCTTTTTAATATCAGTGTCCATATCCTCATTGCTTCCAATAGAAGCGTGGAACAAGACTACTGGCTGTAAAGACAGGCTTTCCAGTTTTTCTTTAACCAAACTGACCTTCTCATAGTCTTTACTTGAATGGCAAATAAATACTTTCCTGTTCATTTTTATCTCATTCTGTTTTTACTATCTTGTTATTTCTTTCCAAACGAATGTAACCATTTTAGCAGAGAAGGCTTTTCCTTAGATGACCTCATTGGCAATTCTATGGGCCGTCCATCCCATACAAAATAATGATGGCAATGGGGACATGTCTGTACTTTCAGTGTGTTAACAGAATGCTTTTCACTGACAAATCCACAAGAAGGACATGTTATTTGTTTGGTTACACCTTCTGACACTTTATCCAAATCCACTTTCATGGTAGAACAGATAAAGTCAATCAGTCTGTCCATCTCATCGATGCACTTATCCAATCTTTCATCAGAGAGATTGTTCTGAACGAAAGTCTCGCGCTGGAGCATCTCAAATATTGGTGGCTTTACTTTCTCCAATTGAGCCTTCTTGTTGCGGAACACGCCATCCTGCAGGTTGTGTTTCACTTGAATTTCTGGCATATTGTCGAGTAACAACTGTATTATTCTTACACGCCGCCTAAAGTTATAATCCGAATACTGGCTACTCTTAACCAGTTCCCCCAGACTGTATTTCTGTAGTTCAGTCATATCGTGGAGAATATTCTCCGCATATTGTTGGCACTTCTCTGGGATGATTTCCTTTATCTTCTCATCACATAGTCCCCTCGTCCTATAAACCACACAGAAGGCATGACAAAAATCCTCGAGATTCAAGTAGCCTCCATTTTCATCGTATCCTCTAAGAGTCAATAAGCCTAACCCCATGAAAATACTACACAGTTCAGCCCTTGCTTCATCAATCTTTTCGAAATCGGAAAAAATAAAGTGCTGTTTCAAATACAGGTGACAGATTTCATGCGCAAGAACTTTCAAAGTCTTATATTCATTATTGCATATACTTGGGTCGAGTGTTATGTGATACTCACCCTTCGCCAAATCTCCCAAATGAGCTTGTCCTGCAGCGTTTTCTTTTGCTATGATGTTATTATAATCAATCCGCACTTCGTAACCCTCAACGCTTAAGAACTGAACGATTCTTTTTGCTTCAACAAGCACGCTATGAGGATCCCATGCCTTAAAATCAAAACTCTTTTCATAAAGAGCTATGCCCATGTTGGGAAGTTTCTCCTCAAATTCGGCCAGGTATTCAACTACCTCCTGTTTTGTTAAATCATAAATTGCCATAGTGTTTATATTTTAATTGTCCGAATCCGACAAATTAAAGATGTCAAGTTTGTCTAAATATTGTACAATTGTATTTTGGTCATACGAGATAATCCATTCATACGAATTTCCACCAGAACCACCAGAATAGGCCAAAACCAAAAAGCAATCTTTACTATTTTTATATATGTCATAACTTGTTCCCATATACCTCTTACTATCGAATACTCTAAAACCAGCATCTTTGATTATATCATCAACGTTTTCTCCAATCTCATATGACAATTGAATCCCACTCGATATAACAAGAATGGTTGCCCCCGCACGAGGGCCTCCCAAGTATATTTCTTGTATACACGATTGTCCATGAAGATTCGAATCTAAGTTCTTTCCCTTATATGTAAGTTTTGCTATAAAATCTNNTGCTCCTTCGTGAAAGCCGAGAAACACCCCCAGCTAGGACACGTCGTTTTGTTAGTGTTTTTCAAGAATGATTTAATAACATCTACGATATCTGCCCTATCTGCCGGTTCCAAATCTGGCATATTTTCAAATTTTTCTCTTACTTGTGTTTTATAGTCTGGTAGATTTTCTTCGACTTTAGTTGCAATTTCTTTTTTGACTGTAGAGTCTTCATTGTCATGGTTTATATTCTTATTAGACAAAACCGATTCTTTATTGTTATTGCTCAATCTGACAATAGATAACCCATTATACCTCATTGAAAATAGTATAATTGTAAATAATAACAACAATACGAATGCAAGTAAAAATGCGACATTGCACTTTTGACAGTAAAAAGGAAGCTTATGAAGGAATCGATCCTTTAAAATATTATAGAAACTATTGAAATGGTATCGGTTAAATTCTGGTCCGTTTTTCATTACAACATTTTTTAAGTCATCCGGAAGATCTTCTGGAAAGCCCTTCACTCCTGCCAGAAAAACAGGTATAATATTTTTCCCCTTCTTCAACGCATATGCAAGTTCACACCGTAACCAATCCTTTTTAGGGTCAAAACATGGATTAAGCGTGCGGTCAAAGCAATGTTGGTCAACAATCAGAATAAAGTCATTGCATTGATCTATTCTTTCAAGCAATTGTATGTCAAAATCTCCACTCCTTAAAGTGTCAATATCAAAGCTAACTCTATAGCCGTCACGAACTAACAAATCATTCAGATGTTTTGCTGTGTCATAACCACCTTCGCGACGGTAACTAATAAAAATATCGTATTTCATATTTTCTGCTTATATATTTCTACAAAATGGTAGTTCTCTTTCATGTCGCTGAGCAATTCAGCATAATATATCTAATCCACATGATGAATATTCTCAAATATCTCGCTTATATCTATATTATGTAACGTTATGTTTCTTGCCCTATTTTTCCTTTTCAGATAATCCCCGCTTTCGTCTGCTTTGCCCACGGAGTATCATCAACACAATTCGACACATGACCCCATTCCCTATTAATCAGATAAGTACGTCTGTCTCTTTCCGTTTGCACAGAGTTATCTACCGATTTCTTTTTCTCTTCTTGAACCACTTAAATATACTCATAACACCTGAAATTTGGGTAATTTACAATGATAGTAAAAATCTTGATCTTCAAAAGAATAGTAAATTTCTGAACCGTCATCTGTTATATATAATTTATCAACACATCCGACACGCTCAAACTCACCTCTCTTTNNTATTTACGTTGTATACCCTAACAATTCCCCCTGAACTGACAACAAATAATCTATTATTAGTGAAAGTAGCCGTAAAGATATAACTCTCAGCATGAGAAAGCTGGCATTCGTACCCCAAACATTCATTCTTGCCATCCCATACATAATTATCAAGTGTTCCTACCAAAGTCCACGAATTAGTATTATATATCCGATGTTTCCCTTGCTCAACAATGGCTACAATTTTATTGGATCCAGCAAAGATAGGGTATGAAAGATATTCTTGTCCATTACCTGTAGTGTAATCTTTTAAAACTTCTATTTGCTTTACAACACTCCCACGCTTATATTTAATAGCAAAATCACTTGCCTCTATAGAGGCTCCCGTTGCTTCGTCATATTGCAAATTTTTATTGGTTTTAAAAGATGGAAAGACATTTTTAGGTCTTGTCGTATACCCTAAATTTGCAATTGTATCTGTTCTTATTGTTCTCGAATAAAGGTTCTTTCCTACTCGTAGAATTTCCCCTGAAGTATCAAATTCAAAGTCTTCTAACTCTTTATACCCTTTGAAAAACAAGGTAAATGTATTCTTTTCTATATCATACAAAGCTGTTCTTTCTCCTGTAACAAATAAGGCCTCATTGTAAACTGGGTTAGGCAGACAAAGTAGTGAAGTATCTTCAGTCATAACCATATTTGTAGATACGTTTTTATGTCTGCTAGTTTTGTCAAATATTGTCAACACTCCTCTTCTATATGTGTATCCGATTGTTGAGCATAACTGAATTCTGCGTTTCTCAATGAGAGAATCTTTGTTCGCCTCTGAAAAAAAAACGCCCAGATTGTCATTATGCCAGTAATGTTTCAATAGTTCGCATTTATCAACATTCCAAATGTAAATGCCAAAATGACCTTCTGCCATTAATTCCGCCCCATCAGGTGAAAAGCATAATCTCTCAACCTCGCCGAATCCAAACTCTTTGTCAATAGGTAACAATTTCTCAACGTTAGAATTTATGTAGTGTATCCAGAAGCCCCAATCATCAGAAAATGCGACAATAGGTTCATACGGATGATAGGCAAAATTCATGCTCCACAAATCATCGCAACCATTTCCTCTCAGTTCTCCAGCATGCATATATAGCTTATTGTCTCCCTCAAATTGTGAATAGGTATTATTTGCCTCTTTTAATTCTGAAACGTATGTTTCTAATTGACTGTTTTGTCTTTCAATAGTCCTGTTCTGCTCTACAAAGTAGCCACCTATACTAAGCCCAAATAAAGATAGTAAAATAGCTCCTCCTACCCACATCCATCTTTTGCGCTTTTGTTCTCGTTCAAATCTCTGCCATAATGCATCGAATCGAAGATTAAACATACGAGCTACGACTTTGATGGCAGCAGCATCACGTCCCATCTCATTGATATTGGCAGCAAGAAGTTCTTTACTACCTGTCAAATTAAGTAGTGCTTCAGGGTAACATTCTGTGGCAGTATCATTTGAGAAAGGGTTTCCTTCGATGACAAACGGAATGATATGGTCGGCCCGACCAAGATCGATGAATGTCTGTGCCTCCTTACATACCCATGGGCTCTTAGCACTACGAGGCGAACATACTACAATAAGCCACTCTGAGTTGAGTAAAGCATTATTAATTTCTTCAGCCAACAAACCCGGTTTAAGGTCTGTGACATCGCGGAAAGTGGGGCGGATATGCTTGGGTAAGTCGTTACGTCCATTCAGATTCGTCGGAAACTTATAATGCTCCAACTTCTCCTGCAACCACTTCGCCCACTTTTCATCCTCCCGCTTGTAGCTTATGAATGCGTAGTATTCTTTACCTTTTTCCATATCTTTGTCTCAAATATTACCGTCAATGAGTTAACACATATTTCTGTCCTTTAGAAATTACGACAGAATTCATGGGACAACCTCCCTGCAACTTTCGTCCCAATAGATTATACATCGTTTTTTCTTTTTCTCTTATGTCATCTATCTCAACATGTTCAACACTGGCAGAATTACCATTGACATAAACAGTAGGGAATAATGGCGTAAGTACATTCCTTTCAACCATAGAACCTCTTTCTTTACATCTTAGTACTATTTGATAATATCCCTCTTTTAATTCAGATCCGACAACAATAGTTTTTACAAACTTATCATAGCCGCTTAGAGACTTCCATGAATCCCATTCCATAGTATTTAAATCATATTCAGCTCCATCCTTATCAATAGCATACACCATGATATCTCCACAGAAGTCTGTTAAGGTAGAGTTTAGAAGATTATCTACCGTAAGAACCAGCGTTTTGTTTTCATACGTGGTAGAAACACTTTTTGCAGTAAATGTATATCCTATATCATTGTTGTCATTAGGTTTTATACCCATTGTCAAACTATATTGAAAACCAAACTGGGCACCTGATGATGTTGTCATATTATCTAATAAGTAATATCCATTGTTATCCCCATTCCAGCCCCAGTTCACGTGAAAGTACGTTATGTCGTTGACATACCTATAACCATCTATTACTATAGCATGACTTGCTCCATCTGCCAAACACGTACAACAGTAAACAGGACGACTATGATCTAATTCCTCTTGGAGAAGCCCTTCAAGCCACTTGCCGTCCGTATTAATACCCGACTGAAGAATATACATCTTATTATCATAATCCATATAATCTATTAATCCTTTACCCATATTATGATTATCTGCACTACTGCCATCAGTTCCATAATTCATTCGACTGGCAGCACCACACGCAGCGCACAAAGTTGCGACAGCATCAGCTTGCAATGCTGTGTAATCACAAGCGAAAGGCACATTTTCTATATAATAGTACATTCCCGATTTAGTTACAGGAATATAGAATTCTTCTCGTTCAGAATCATAAACATTTGTTTCATCAACAGTTCTTTGGATAACTGACCAGCTGTCAGCAGTATTTTCTCTAAATCCAAGATATAACCGATAGGTCCCATCAGGTATATTGATGGGTATTGAATGCTTTATGAAGGTGGCCCCCCATCCAGCCTTTGGCTTTAGATTTTCTATTACTGAAACTTTACCAGTCGGGCGAATAAAAATCCCTTGACTGTCGGCCAACAGCAGTTGCAATTCCCCGCTGATATTATTCTGTGCAACACTAACAAGATGGGTAATGTCAATACAATGATTATGCTCAATCGATAGCATCATTGTTGTAAACGTCATATACTGTTGGGATGTCGTTTGTAACGGGTCAGTATAATCGGGAGCTAGTCCTGAATCATAGGTAGTTAAAATATTATCCCAATCAAACCTTGTTGTTGAGCAATCCCACGAAACTGGAATTGAGTATTTTTCCGTTACGTATTCAATATTCTCTCCAAACATCGTATAAGGATATTGATAATAGGCCATAATCTGTGCCATTGCAGTGGCAAGGCAGCCCGTTACAGCCCGCTCACCATTATACATGGGACATCTATCGTTATATGGGGCGAACTGACTAAAAGCAATATCTCCAAGCAAAGGAGTGACCTCTGGCTTTTCTTCCTCATTTGTTCTTGCACAGCTCATCATTATCATCGAATCTCCATTATCCCGTAAAGAGAAGCTATATTGTTTTAGCAGTTCCAGCATTGGCGAAGGAATCTTATCTACTTGGAAATGTTCTTTTTCTGAAAAAGCGACAATACCTGGCAAGCTGTCATCTGTTGTAACAATCACATAGCCAGGAGCCCCATCCTTATAAGCATAAACAGCAAATGCTCCCGTGTCACAATCCTTATCACTGCCAATAAACAATTCGTTCAACTGCTGAGATAGATTCCGATCCATCAGCAATTCTTCGTCCCCAGAAATCGATTTGATTGAAGAACCTCTTAACACAGATGCTGCAATATCATCCATTTCTGCTTTTTTCCTTTCATCTCCAACTACGGGATTTGACACAATAGAAAGAACAATAATAAAAAATAAAGATCTTAAACTCATATTGTGATTCTCCTAATTATTTACTGGCAAAAACTATTCATCAAGTAAATCCAGAACCAATCTGAATCCTAAGTCATATCCACGTCTCCCAGAAACACACTTATCACGATAAGAAGCGCGGCACCCCCGAGTTCCTATACTCCAACTACCACCACGTACAACTCTACTTGTTCCTGTAGAAGGTCCTTTCGGATCAATTTGAGTGGCAGCAGCATAAGCAGAATACAAATCTTGACACCATTCCCAAACGTTTCCTCCCATATCATATAAACCTAATTCATTAGGACTTTTCTGTTTTACCTCATGGCTTTGTTTCTTACTATTTCCATTATACCATCCTATGTCCTGAACACTGTCCCCGCCAATATATCGAGTATGAGATGCTTTTACGCCACCGCGTGCTGCATACTCCCATTCTGCCTCATAGGGCAAACGAAATTTCAAATTTGACCACATATTAAGCCTCTTAATAAACCATTTCACATCATTAAAAGAAACAGAATCAACTGGGCGTAACTCACCTTTGAACCATGAAGGATTATTACCCATAACACTTTCCCAAAACTTTTGTGTCACCAAAGTTTCTCCTATATAAAAATCATTGCTCAACCTCACTTCATGTGTAGGAAACTCCACTTCCGTTGGATTTCGCATTTCTTTAGTGGCTCCCATTGTAAAAGCACCTGATATAACTTTAATAAAATTATATTCGTTACTATTGACAAATAGAGTACATAACTGTTTGTCTTCTGTGAGCCTATAGGATATTTCTGGCAAGTATGTTTTTTATCAACACCTAAATGTTTTTTTATTGATTTAATGAGTTTGGACTCAATGGAGCTTTCTATTTGTTCTGTTAATATGTCAATATAATCAAGTCCAACTAAATCAAATAAAATTGATGGATTATATTCAGTTTCGTCCAATCTTATTGGAATTATGGGCTTTTTCTTGTAGATGGCAAGATTTACCTCTTTTACTGTCCATTCTGACGAATTCGAAGAGATTGACGAAAAAAACAAAAATACACCAGATCTTTCTATTGCGGATACTATTACTGTTTTAAATGAATCTCCACTTTCTATGCCATCTTTATCCATCCAAGAACAGATTCCTTTGGCTGAAAGAATCTGTACAATTCGATTTACTATTTCAGAATCCTTTCTGGAATAGCTTATGAACACATCATATTTCTTTGACATATTTTTAGGGTGTTATATTTCTCCAAAATGATAATTCTCTTTCATGTCGCTGGGCAGTTCTGCACGAGGCTCAATACTCATGGGATATATCCTGAGCTTTGCTGCTTGTTCAGGTCGCACCTGTGGGAATGCACGTTCGAGAGCCTGCAAACGCTCTTTCTGTACATACTCACTCTTGGAGGCATTCTCGGACCAGCAGAGAATGAACAAATCTGCAGAGTTGATATAGTCCTGTATCACTTGTGGGAACACATCACCAGCTTTCAAATACTTGCGGTCAAAGAAATGAGGCACAGAGCCAAGCTCCAGCCCTTCGTGCAGGAACTTCACCTTCGATTCATCCTGATGGGAGTACGAGATGAATACCTTTTTATATTTATGCGCAATAATCTCAGGATTCAGTTGCCTTGGCACTTCAACAATCTGTGTGATAAATCTCATCTCTCCCACAGGTACGCCATTCACGGAGAGCAATGCCACACAACTCAGCTCATCTACATCAATATCCTTTGGCACGAAGTAGTCAAAACTACACTTTGTAAAAGAACCTTGCCAAACAACACTCTTCTTGTCTGACATCAGCAATGTCTCACCATAGATATTCAGCAGCACATCCACCTTATCCCCTTTCTTCAGTTTGCATTGCAGCGGAATATAATCCCGCCGCTCTGCATTTCTGTCAGATTCCTGAGCTAATGACTTCACTTTCTCTGTTTCTTCAAAAAGGTGAAGGTATACTTGAGTAAGTAAGTGTGACTTTCGTTTCACCTCAGCTGGAGCAAATATGGAACTATATACTACGTCATGATTAGTTTTCTTTCTCGTGAACAAGCCTCCGATTGCGCCAGTTAAGCTGCCAAAGACAACTCCTATGGGGGAGAGGGCAGAACCCACAGCCCCCGCAGTAACAGTACAGCCTTTTTCTTGAGGAGAGGTAAATTTTGTTTCACATGGTGCTGATTCATAAGTATTGCATCTGTCAATCTCGAACGTTTCTTCCCAAGACACATCATCAGATGCTTCACATTGACAATCTATGTTATTAGGCATGGGATCCAATCCGTTATCACTATCATCAGTAAGCCCATTTATTATCTCATCAACTAAGTCATCCCACCTCACATCTACCTTAGAACCATCAAAACTTCCATCGCTAACAATATCAAAGGCTGTCGTTGCCATTTCCTCTATATCCTCTTGTGGACTAGAATAAGCAACTGATATAGCTATTCTTTCCACTTCTTCACCATAAGCAAACCGATGATGAATATCCCGAGGAACATAAACATTGGGGACCGTCTTGTTGGCAAGAATTGTCTCTGAGTCCTGCTGCACAAATTGTAATTCTATCCTTTGTCCCTTAATAAGAGAGCGTAAAGATTCGATGTGGTACAGCAATTGTTTGCATGACCTTAGCCTCTGTGAAGGATAATAGGCACAGCCTTCTTTAATCAGTCCTGTCATTATTACTTCAGTTAGCTTTGGGGATAAAAAGCGTAGCAATGTAGGTTCTGGCAAATCCTCTCCGTTCATCTTTCGCTGTAATGTCCCATCTTCATTATCACCTTCCCAAAATGGTGGCCGTAACCCATTCAGAACGAAATACAATACTGCCGTAATAGAATAAACTGCAGAGCGTTCGTCAAATTGTCCACTAATATACGTTTCAGGTGACATAAACCAAGGACTTCCAACTCTTTCCCTCAGTCCACAGAGTTCGTAGGTGCAACTGCCGAAATCGCCCAACTTATATCTTCCATCATTTGCCTTATATATGTTGCACACATGAATATCACGATACATTATGCCATGTTTCTGACACTTCAACCATCCGAGCGTGATGTCCTTAATCATCATCAAAGCTTCATTTAAAGTCGAATGGTAATAATGGCTACAGAACAAATCCACAACGGGTGTTAATTGCTCTACTGCAAGAATATTATTGTCCACGTCGCAATAGTCGTTATTAAGTTGAAGGAGGTTGTCGCACCCTCTCAAACCGTTCATATAACCATATTCTTCCTCGCATTTCTTCGTGTCGTTTCCTCGGAACTTTTTCAATACTACATTCTTGTCTTTTGTGCATAGATAAATGTCAGCAGAACTCCCATTATTTGCTAAAAGACATCCAGCAATACCGTCCCTCTCTTTAATATCTATCTGTGATAACTTTTTGACATCATCAAAAGGAAGATTTATATCACACGACGGCAGGGATTCTATATCTTCAATTGAACGTGTTTTCAAAATCTCCTCCGTAGAAACGCAGAAGCAATTGTAGTTGTAGTCGCCATAACGTCGTAAAGAAATAGCTCCTGCTTTCTTCATTATATCTTCAAGAGACAAATCTCCCAAACAAATGTCCAGATGGTAATAACGTCCTTCTATGCTTACGATATTCCAGCAATGACGCCCTTCTTCTTTGTCATTATTCAATCGTCCAAACACAAGACGTGATTCAATTCCCAGCAACTTAAAGAGATATTGTGCAGCCTTGGCATATCCTGTACATACAGAATTCCTTCGTACATAAACGCTATCTATATTCTGATTATATGCAGAGTTGGTATTGTAGTTACAATAAGTCAGCATCCACTTATAGACGTATGCCACCTGTTCTAACTGTGACAATGTACGGACATGGGCAATCTTAAAATCATTCTCCACAACATCATCAATGCTCTCTTGGATAATGGCACACCTTTCTGGAGAACACCTGTATCTGAATGACACGATTCCATTGTCTTTGTCAAAATGATACTGGTGAACAAACCAGAATATATCAGGATTGTCACGCATAACCCAACGGATTGCATGACGAACATCAGATTCCGTTACTTCGTTGGAAACATGAAGGCTTTCCTCATGTTCTCTGATGGATTTTTCTATGGATTCATATAAGTTCATACATTATTCTTTTATAAGATTGTATGTCTGTATTACTTCCAGCCCTGGCGCATCCTTGACCGTTGGCTGTCCCATCCTTGTAGCTAGCCACAAATAACGAGTGGTGCCAACAGACACATTATACTTTCCCTTCCCTTCCAAATTAGACATTTCTACCATTCCTTTTTTCTTACAGGTCTTGGACAACTTTCGATCATCAAGAGTTGTAAGTTCCTGCATGGGGACTCGCATAAAAGAATCCACATCAATACCATTGCCAGTGAAAGCAGGTGTTCTCTGACCAACTTGATATGATATATTATTCCAAAAAGTATCTTGGAACACATCATCTGACGCATATTTTTCCAACTCATCAGGATTGCTATACATAGCTAGCATTTCTTTTAGCATTTCTTCCTTTTGGTCGTCTGGCAACTCTGAAGGAATTGATGCGGAAAGCGTTTCCTTAAGGTTTGCAAGTATTTGTACCTTTATGGAAGAAGGGCTAAATCTAAGAATCTTTGCCAATTGTTTCATTTGTCTAACTTGTTGAAGCATTTCTGGCCCCATAGTGTCAGGTCGCGTATTGGACAAATAGCGAGCAAGCCTTTTGTGGTGTTCTTCAGTTATTTGGGGTATTAGAAAACTCGGAGTCTCATTCTCAAGCAGGAAGTCCTCCTTGCTTGGGTCATATACACGTACTTCTATTTTCTTCCCAAGTCCTCTTTCGTAGTTTAAGTTTGCAGTCATAACCATCTCTGCAAGTGTCCACCATGAGTCAGTATAGTCTTCTGTCAGATAAACCCAAACCTCGTCAACAGTGCGAATGTGGTCTTCCAACAATCCAACGAGCATCCATCTTCTCATGGGTGTATGGGCTTCGTAATCTCCACACAGAGAGCCGGGCGGCAAAGCTTTAACATCTATATTTCCTTCCTTTTCTTTTCTCTCCTTAAGATACTTAACTTCATTCGCATACTTATTTCTATAACTTATCATTACAGATTTCTTGTCCACAGCTTTGTTCTTGGGAATGTCAAGAGATGCTACCATCATTTTTTCCATATCTGATTGGTGACGTAGAAGATCATCAAGAGTCTCCACTTCTAATCTCCGATAATACCCATCATGAGAAATGATATCACTCAACTGTTCTTTAATCCATAAAAGCAAATCAGCGTCTTTGTTGGTTCTTTTTCTTTGAGGAACAATATTCAAAGGCAGTATTTCATTCCCTTCCTCGTCGGTATTCCGGCTGAACAAAATGATATGATTAAGTATATTTACATGAGCCGTCAAAATAGGATAGATGGTTGTCTCTATTAAATCCTTGGGTATTGTGGCATCCACGATGACAGCCAAGTCTCGATGAATATCTATCATGAAATCAACTTGACTACAAGACGCAACATTTTTAATTACAAGAGTAAGCCCCTTTTGTTTAACCATGTTTGATAAAGCCTCGTCAAAATAATCAGAATCATTATTGCGCAATGAATAATATGTAACTGTATTCGTCATATCTTTCAAAAAATTAAGTTTTCAAATGCACCATCAATAAGAGGGAGCTCACTATTTTTGCGTGATGGCATAATTTTTTCAATAGTTCTAGAGGCCGCTTTTTCCGACCGAAGAAGCTTTATCATATCCCAATCCACAGTCAATATTATAGTATCCCCAGCCATCCTAAATATTCCATCCGAAGGATAGGAGCCTTCTTTTAGATTATAATAAGCAGAGTTTTCCCTTGGAGTTTTACTTTCATTATGATATGTTGTGTCTATTGTCACCTTATACTTACATCCATCCTCCGCTTCAAATCTTAGGACAATGTATCCATTGTCTTTTTCAATCCAATAAATAGTGTCTGCTCCATTATATTCCAGACTTCTGATTTTGTCCTTTGAATTTTTGTTTATGCTATGTGAATCATCATAAACTATCATTTTGGCGAGAGCATTAACCTGAATACGATAGCAGTATTCTTCTAAAATGTCATCTTCAGATATTAATCCATTTGATACCAAATCGTCTATCCATGCATAAGGATGCTTATAGTCAAATTTAACGTCCTCGTAGTCAGGTGATGTTATTGTTATTAATTCATTTGGCAGTTCTTTGTATTGATTACTTGAATGAATAAGTTCAGATGAAAGGCCTTCAACATAAAACGGTATGATATTCAATCTCCTTTTCCCTTTTTCCTCAAGAGCTTTAGCTATTTCTTTTATAAAGAAATCATCTTTCTCTGTTATAACATCTTGAATTCCGGGAAAAACAACAACTACGACATTAACAGAAGACTCTATTGCCTCATTAATCGAAGACTCCCATTTTTTGTCAAATCCACCCTTTAATCCATGCCTGTCAATGAAAACACGTTTCCCTGCAATTTTATCCAATGCAAGAAACAACAGTTCAGCCCAAGGGGTTCCTCCTTTCCTCTTGTAGCTAATAAAGACATCATATTTGAAATCCTTTTTCATACGGTGTAGTCTCCTAATCATTAATGATAAGTTTCCAACATCACATCCACATCCACATTAAGGCCATTGGACTCCCGTACTTTTCTCCTTTGCAAAGTAATATTTGTGGGAATTAAGATTATAGTGTATGACATCTGTATTGTCATCAATGTCTGATGCATCAATATATTCCATTGTAATTAACCCGTCGCCCTCTGATCTAATATATTTGGTGTTATAGTGATAATCTTCATCCCAAACCACAAACCAGTAGCCTGTTTTTACATCTTTAGCCACTACGGGGCCTCTCCAAACAGAATAAACGATGAAACCACCTGTTTGAATATTCATTGAAGAAACATCATCGTCACTTACAACCGACCCAACAGGAAGTATAGGACATTTTTCATACATTCGCACAACAGCTGTTCGTGAATGTTCCTCGCCATAGTTCTGTTTGACATATTCTTTATAGGCTTTTTGATATTCTGGTCCAGGCTCTGCATCTATATTACGATCATCTATGTCTGGTCTTCGAGGATTGTCTGCATTCCATTGTTTAAAACAGTTCTCTGAATCAGAAAAAACCTCTTCTAGTTTATCTGATGATTCGTTTAATACGGCTGGCTCTTCTTCTGACTTGCTTTTGTTATGCGTGTTTGAAGAGCATGACCACACTATCGCACACATAAGAATTAATAAGAATTTTTTTTTCATAATTGTAACTTTTTAGTTATTTGTCTTTTGTAAATCTTTCTGTTCTGAGAATTTATTGGAAAGGAGGTCTTCTATACCCTTTGGGTATTGATCCTCTTTATATAGAGTGCCATTATCGGAATAGTGTGAATCCAAGTTCTCCACATATTCCAAAAAATGATACGTCCCTTTCATCAGGTTTATTGCAATAAAATCATGTATTACATCTGCAGAGGCATTTCCTCCGCAATGCCGGTATAAATGAAAATAAAGATATATTTGTTGAGATGCAGAAAACAATTCTGGATAATCATCAAATTTGCAAAAAACATTTGCATCATCTTTGTCAACAATCTTATCAAAGGTGAGGTTTTTTGAGAAGTCTTTCATCCATACGCCATTTTCACTGTGATATCTTATTAAAGACATTTTTGGTTCAACTATAAATTTAGAATCTGGTTTATCTCCATCCATAACGTCATCATTAACAAGGCCTATTAGGATAGGGGTATCCTCTGTATATGAGACTGCATATACAGGATTTCTCCCGGCAACATCTATAAACAGTTTCTTGGCATCAGCATAACTATTATCGGGAGTAATTTTAGCGTATGGTCCTACCGAAGTGACACTATTATGTCTTTCATCGTCAGTTATAGATGGTTCTTTACTCCCAACGTATACCACTAATCCTAATAATGCAATTAATATAGCCATGAAAACAAATATTTTTCTTGATTTTTGGTGGGGCTTTGATATTAAAAAAGCTGCTTTTAGTTTCTCATAAAAGTCATTAAAATAGTAACGATTGTATTCTGGCCCATTTTTCTTAGTCACACTCGCCACATCCGACGGGAGACTTTCAGGAAATCCTTTAACCCCAGCCAGAAATATGGGTACAATGTTTTTGTGTTTTTTCAATGCATATGCAAGTTCGCACCTCATCCAATCCTTTTTAGGGTCAAAACTGGGATCAAGTGTTCGATCAAAAGCATGTTGATCCACAATCAGAATAAAGTCTTTGCATTGATCTATTCTTTCAAGTAATTGAGTATCAAAATTGCCACTCCGAAGTGTGTCTATGTCAAAGCTTACTCTATAACCGTCACGGACCAGCAAATCATTCAAATGTTTTGCCGTGTCATACCCTCCTTCGCGTCGATAGCTTATAAAAACATCATATTTCATAGTTCTTTTGTTTATTATATTTCTCCAAAATGATAATTCTCTTTCATATCGCTGGGCAGTTCTGCACGAGGCTCAATACTCATGGGATATAATCTCTTTTGAGAGATACTCTTTTATCTTTTCAATGAGCGGCTCATCTGAATCGTGTCCGTAACTTAGGAATATCTTCATACTCTTTACATTTATTTAATTCCCACCTGCGACAGAAATGTCCCCCGTCATATCTAATCAACGCTAAGCTCGAATTACTGTGTGGCATCCGTTATTCTTGCAGTTCCATTTCTTTACTTTACATATCGCACATATACATAATTGGAATACAATGTATCGCCTAATTGTGATTTTGCTTTTACCCTCATGCGAAATGAACAATTAGTAGAAGACGTAATGTAGTAAAAATATCTGTCATCAATTTCTCCATAAGCTATACTCTGCCTGAATCCCTCCAATGAATAAGAGTCGTCTTTTGATACAATTATGTGATGCAAATTGCCATCATTAATTTCCAGTGAAACGTTTTTCCCCGTTGTGTATCCATTATCAACAGAATACTTCTCAATTTCAAGTTCTGCAGAAACAAGCACTATCGTATTTCTGTGTTTGTTATGTATCTTTAAACGAAAAAAAGGAGGACTGGTTGTAAAAACAGAATCGCTTTTTATAATCGGGAAAACATCAACATCATCATTAGACATCAGCGAATCTTCATATTGGAATGTCGCTAGAAGGGAATCTGTGAAATAAGCATGACTAACCTGTACATTAACATCTTTATATCGCATCAAATATAGCTGCAAGCTGCAGGACTCTACCATATTATTGTCATTTGAGCAATTTCTTGCAAACACAAAAACGCTACCGCATACTAAGCATGACAATAGAACTGACATCCACAATCGCAAATTTCTCTGGCGGTCAAGTTGCTTTGCTGAAGCAGTTAGATCCGCTTTAATCTTTGCTGCCAAATCTCTGTTGTCGTAATAATGTTGAAAGTATATACCTTCTTGAGAAAGATATTCTAGTATTTTATCATTATCACTTATATTTATTCCATAGATATATACAATAGGGTGATGCGTCTTCTTTGCTGATGACACAGCAATGTCAATTTCTTCTTTCGTGATTTTACCGATGTTACCATCAATAATAAACAAAGCAACATGAGCATCTTGCGCAATATAATTATTATAAACATCTTGATGCTTGCCAGACACAACGTTGCGAGTCAAATCAGAATAATCTTTAGTGACGAATAAATGTTTGGTGAATTCTTGAGAATTAAGTTGGCTGACAACAGGGTCTATCACATCATTTCGATAACCTTTGAGGAATTCGTTCTCCCCATGCAAAAGTTTCACGCCGCCGCCTAAAAATATCCTAATTGTTCTCATTTGTTTATGCAATATATTTAGTGGCTTGGATAAAAATGATGAAAATGTATTGTCTTGCTCTTTATCATCAAATCGTTTCCATTCTTCAAAATAACATTAAATTTGTGGCTTGAAGACTTATCTGCTCTTACCGTAAGTTTGACGAGTTCTGTGCCATAAGGTTCAATAACTGTTGTATAAGGATATCTAAGTGTGTAGTTATTCCCTTGCGATCTAAGTTTTACATCAAATTTGTCGTTAACATAAGAACCAGCTCCAAAGTCACGCCCAAACAAGCTTATATCCGCAGAGAAATCAACTTTTGTATCAGAATTGTCGAATTGCACAGTGCCATAAAGTCTGGCTATGCCATCTATTTCGTCGTCTTCATTTACTGTTAGCTCAAAAGGTTCAAATTTCCTTTGAAAGTACCCGAGGTTTTCGTCATCTTTAGATATACCAAACCCCAAACAATAGCCGTCTTCACTGTATTCTACAGGCTCAAAATTCCAACCATGCTCTTCATTATCTTGTTTAATACACTTTACAATCTCATCAAAATCATATCCCATCTCTTTCATGTCAGGCAACAAGTCAATTGTCTTTTGTTTTTCAAAATATGGAATATGCATACTCTTCTTGTATGTTCCATCAAAAGATTCTCCTTTCCTAAGTATTTTATACGAAAACGTAAAGCCCTCCCAGTTGAACCAACTCCCATTAATAAATGAGATACTGTTACTAAGGTCATTGGACGTCCTAATAAATATAAATGGAAGTCTATCTTCTTTACTTTCGTCAACCAACAAATCCAATTCATTAATGTCTAATGTTGAATTTGTGTTATTAACGATATCCAACTCTAAGGTTAGAAACTCGAAATCCTCTGTAAACAAAATGTTGGGTCTAGGGACTTTGAAACGTTTCCCTGACAAATAATTCTTGTAATACTTGGAATTTATATCTATATAAATGTCTTCGTCTGTCTCTTTTGTGATATTATACTCCGAAGCATTGTATTGCTTAAGCTCCTCATCTTCTGTATGTGCAAGATTTACAGAAATCGGGATATCGACATCATTATCGTCTGTGGTGACAATCACGTTCTCGGATAATACAGATGCCTCATTATTGGCCTCCTCATTATAGCTCTTCTTTAAAGACGCATTGCCACACGCACAAAGAACGAATGTCGTTATTGACATTAGCAGAATAATGGGTTGACAAATCCCCTCGTCTCCAAAATGGAGAAAAACTCTTTTGAAAATAATATGACTCATAAACAGATAATTAATTCTCTTCTTACATTTCTCGCAAGTGTACATCCTCAAAACTTATTACCACACCCCTGGCAGAACTTGGCTCCCTTGGGATTTTGAGTGCCACACTCTGTGCAATACTTCACAGCTCCTGGCGTGGAGGCTGGCTGCTGCGATTGGGCAGAAGCACTGGCGTTGGTGGTTTCTGAAGAAAATGCATTGCCCTGAGAAGTAGTGACACTGGGGCCATGGATCACCTCGGTTTCAATGATGGCGGTCTGCTCTATGAAAGAGCCTAAGGGCAGGAGGCTCTTCTTGTTGACCTTGTATGTGAACAGCAAGGTGACATTTAGGAAATTTTCTGGGGCTATTGTCACAGTCTTGTCAATATCCTTGCCTAAAGCAACAGGGGTATGCAAGGTAACTGTGACAGTACGGCGAGGCAATGTGAATTCCTTACCACTGCCAACCCGCAGGCAGGCCTGTGTCACACCATCAATGAGAACCTTGGTGGAGACTGCTGCAGCCACAAAGCCGCTCTGTCGCTTTACGCGTAATACAAATGTATCCATCTTACCAGCTTTATAATACTGACTAAGAACGATTGCCGCACTCTGGGCAGAAATGGGCAGTGGCTGCAATCCGTGCACCACAATTGGTGCAGAACTTGGGAGCATCGGCACCTGGCGATGCGCTGGCCCCAGACATTTGCGATGCAGCATAGGGACTGTATACGCCTATGGCTTGTTCGGCAGCTGCCAAAGCACGGTCGTCAAGGGAGGACTGCTCAACCAAGCCCCAAATCTGGGTGATGAGTACCGGCCAGAAGAAGAGCATGGAAATGACGGTAGGAATAGCCTGCTGACCATAGATTCCTACATTGGCATCAAACAGAACACCATCTGTCTGAGGGATAAGCGTAACCTTTAAAGCAGATCGCATACCGAGTACAGCCTTAAACAGATTGCCCTTGGTGATACTGATGTCCTTGCCACCGCTCATCAGAGTGTCAACATTCACCTCAAAACCATCACGTACAAAATCAGTCTGAATGGCTTCTGCAATAGCATTGATCTGAGAAGGATGTGCTACCAATAATTTCTTTTTGCTATAAGTTCCCATAACTATCCGATGTTTTGAAGTTCATAATAATGATAAATGGCCGAGAGAACGTTGGTCTCAGTAAAAAGCCGCTTCACTAACAACTGGTCGTCCTCACTAAACCGGTTCTCTACTTCATGGAGAAGGTTTATTACAGTTTCTGTCTGCTCGCGCAATTCATCGTCTGTTACTACTCCATCTTCCATAATCTTTTGAAATGATGGCTCTTGGGCTATCATTTCATCAATGTCAATAAAACCTTGTTCATTAAAAATCATAGTCGTACTATTTTAGAGTTGATTTCCACAATTACGGCAGAAACGCCAACCTTCCTCTACAAAACTTCCACAATGCGGGCAGGTATGACTGGAAGGATTAGTCATCGCCCCGCCATTTTTTATCACACGGAATTGCTCGCTATCTCCCCATTTCAAAATTTCACGTACTCGCACTGCTGAGAATGGATGATCCAAGCCCGCTATGACGGCAAGTTGCAGCGTTTTGTTCCACAATCCGTTATTTTGGATCTTATCATATTCATCTGCCTGTGATGCCCACTCTTGAAGATCTATCTGTGACGTAAGACTCTTTGGCCCCCCAGACAATCTCGCCATCGTACTTGCCACAACCTCCGGCGAGGTAATAATGCTTGCTGCACGGTCTGCAGACAATTCACTTTTTCTATACCAATAGAGAAGTGCAAATTGAACAGGTGTTGCAAGGGTGCCAATAATACCTAAATTAGCCAAGCCACTACTAATCCACTGCGCAACAGTATGGTAAAGGACGTGACGGCACAGAATATGACCACATTCATGGGCAATGATAGCATCGAGTTCCTCGTCGCTCATCATTTCCACCAAACTGGATGTAACTGTAATGTAAATACGAGTGTCGCCTGATGTCCAGGCATTGGGAACTGGATTCATCTGCAAATAAAACTCTGGTTCAGGAATACCCAAACACTGACAGATTGGAGGTAGGTGTTTGTATATCTTGGGCAGTTGCTTCTCTGACAGACGTATAGAAGAAGCCATGTTAACACCATACTGTAGGTTTTCAATACCTATAGCCAAAACTTTCTTAATAAGTGCCGCAAATCCTGGAATGTTTTCCATTTGTCGCAACGCGGCAGCATCTTCTGGATGTATAAAATCTGACGGTTTCATATTCGTTACTGATAAATTTGGCCGTAAAGTTACGAAAAATATTCAATATTACATCACAAAACAACAAAAAAATGACAAAAAGAGCTCTTTTTTATCACTTCTGTTGACTAAATACAGGCATTTAGCTGTCTTTTTCAGCTGCCACAATAAGACGTACATAACCTCTTTTATCGTGGCCTTACGCATGTCTGATAAGTTAGTTTAACAACTATCTGATCTAAAACAACCGCATCCTCCCTACCTTTTCGGTGGGGGGAGGATTGCTTTGCGGAGGAGGGCGACGAGGTCGCGGAACAGTTGTTCCTGGCGGGTGGGATCGCCCTGGTAATAGCTGATGGTGTCACGACAGACGGCTATCAGCTGGGAGGTTCTTAACTCGAATCCTTCGGGAAGTTTTCCGTCTTAGACTCCGGACAAAGTACCATGAGGCATGCCGTAGCTATCCTCCATGATACGACGCTGGCGATAGAAGACGCGGTCGGCCTTCTTCAGCACGTCCACTGCCAGTGCATGTGCTGCCGGCAGGGTGTCTAAAACAAACTTGCTTTTCATCTTTTCGTTTGATTTTAAGCGTTTAAATGTTAATAAAAATATATTGTGTCCGCCGTACGGACAGTGTTTCTAATACCTCGACACTTCTCAGTACCTTTACACCGTCGACCGGCGACACTATATGTATAAACGATTAAAACAGTGTTTTATTATGTTGAACGATGTAAAAAAGATGATTCAAGAGGAACTGCCCAAGGGGGAGACCATACTCCCTGACGAACAGTTGGAAGAAGCCTGCGAAATGTCCGAAGACATGGAGGTGCTGGCAAGGCTGTGTGACGAGCATCGCATCACCCCGACCAAGGAGCTACCACCAATGCGATTTTTATTTACATTCAACGGCACGCCATGCATGCCTATCTGTGAACTCGTGGCAGGCACTGGCAAGGCCAAGTCCGGCAAGACGCTATTCATGTCGATGATTATGGCCTGTGCCCTGAACGGCGAACAGCTCGCACTGAAACGCGTTGATTCCGAACCGCTTACCGTGTTGTGGTTCGATACAGAACAATCGGAACAGAGCACGCAGGATATCCTGGTCAACCGTATCATGCCGATGGCAGGGATTAAACTTTCAAGTCCCGCAGAAAGAATGGAAAGCACGGAAATTGAGGTCACAGAAGTCGTCCGATATATTGACAAAGACGGCAAGGAATTTCCGTTTGACGACAAGTTCTATGTGCTGAACGTCCGAGGCATCGGCTGGGAGAAGCGCAAGGAGCTGCTGACATTCGCCATTCAGCGCTACCAGCCCGACCTCGTAATCCTGGACGGCATGAAAGACCTGATGCTCGACATCAACGATGCCACACAGGCGTCGGTGACCACCGAAGACCTGATGCTGTGTTCACAGCTCAACAAATGCTGCATTGTCAACGTGCTCCACCAGAACAAGAGTGAGGCCGACCGTAACATGCGTGGCTCCATCGGTACGGAACTGACCAACAAGGCCTTCGAAGCCTTCGAGTGTGAGGTGATGGGCGGTAAGGATGATGACGAAGAGGGCGAGGAGACCTTTGTCATCAAACACGCTATGTCACGCAAGAAACGTGCCCGTCGCAAACTCTACTACCGGCTGAACGACAATAATCTGCCCGAACAGTGCAGCAAGCCCGACGCACAATCCCGTAAGGCAAAACAGGGTGCGACGCCAAAGGCCACAGGCACGGTAGCCGTCGCGCCGGAGGTGAAGTGGGAGGCGTTTAACCGCGACTATCTCATCTTCCACGAGAAAAACGGCAAAGCCGGGAAATGCCCATGGGAGTGGAACCTTGCCAAGCTCTTCCGTGATGCTTTCGAGAGCCGTACCCAGCGACCATATGCCCAAGTGATGGGAGCCGCCCTGCGGATTAGTAGAATCCAGGACAAAGAATACTACTACTGTCGCTACAAAGAGGCCTGCGAGGCTGGCATCATTGTGGAGTTCAAGCACCCCGAAAAGGGCGACACATGGGTCGAGCTGAAGACCGAAGGACTACCCTTCTGAATTCAATCAATCTCTATTATATTCAATTAATTATTTTTGCCCCCCTATACAGGGGCAAAAATTAAATTAAAATTTTAAAATAATTAATTTATAATTCTCTCACGCGATGACGAAACTGAAAGACATTCTCACGCCGGCGTTCCCTACCCCACGGCCCCGCAAGCCGCTGGTGACGGTGGAATACGATTCCGACTTCTGTCTTTGGGTCACCGACGGCAGTCACCAGCCGGACGGAAAGGCCATCCTCACCGAGGCCCAGATGCGCCATGCCGCAGAGCAATACCGCTTGGGCAAGAGCAAGAGCGGCAAAACCATCTTCTGGATGATTGACGAGTGTGGCACCGTTCGTGACGGACTCCTCGGCGATACCTGGGTGTCCGCTCTACTCAAAGCCCGCGAACCAGAGCTCCTCAGATACTGGCGCGTCCAGCACTGTCTGTTCGGACTGCATCTGATTGGTCCCGCAAAAAACACAGAAAGCACAGAAAGGGTGACGCTAAAGGCTGTCGCTATTGTCGAGTCGCAGCGCTCTGCGGTGATACTTAGCGAGATCTTCCCGGAAAACATCTGGCTGGCCACCATGTCAACCAGCTGTTTCAGCATCGACCTGCTCACCCCCCTGAAAGGCCGCAAGGTCAAGGTATTCCCAAGCACCGATGAGACCATGGCGAACTACAGTTGCTGGAACGACATCTGTGACCTTGCCCGCCGCAACTACCGCCTCGACATCGAGTGCTCGGCATACCTCGAGGACCAGGCTACCCCCGCCCAGAAACAACGTCATATCGACCTCGTGGATTTTTTATTTAATGTCCCGCAGAAATCGCGGAAATCGCAGAAATGATTCGAACCCAGTTCTATCAGATGACAGTCATTACTATGACAGCTTTGTTCACAAACAAAGGTTTTTATTTGTCGGAAGTGTATCGAAAACTCGTTTTCATAAGCACTTCAGTCAAAGAAAAATATCATCATCTGAAAGAATTCTACCACCTTATATCTGCGTATTCTGTACTATCTGCGGGACCAATAGCATTCTGCGTGCAAACGCCTTGAATTTACGCAGAATTCAATGAGTTTTCTGCGTGCAAACCATCCTAATTCAATATCCTTATGAGTACATTTAAAATCAAACCCTACGGTAAATCAGATTTCGCCTGGCTGATGTTCCCCAAAATGAAGGATCCCAGCGCAGCTCAGGACAAGCTCCTTCGTTGGATCAAGAAAGACCCTCGCTTCCATAAGCGCATCCTCCGTCTTGCCAACAGCAAAGATGATAACGATTATAGCAAAGAGCAAATCCTGCTTCTCATTGATAAATTCGGTGAACCCGGAGAATACGATGATTACTGAACACGCAAGCCTTTTATTATTTTGAACACGAATCTATCGAATCTGACGAATCTTTTCTCACAATAGAAACAACTCATCATCTGTGAGAAACTACCGCTTTCATTATTCGTTCGATTAGTGCAATTCGTGTTCGCTTAAATTACGATGCGCTCTTTTTCGAGTTCATCAGTATTACCAAAGTTCATTAGCAGCCCCAATTTGAACCCAGTAGCATGAAGATAGTTATACACCTGTGCACGATGCGAATCATCCAAATAAGAAACTGCTTTCAATTCCACGATGATTTTACCATAGCAAACAAAGTCTGCCTTATAGGTAACTTTCAGTTCTACCCCATCGTAGGTTATCTTCAACTCTTTCTCTCTTTCGTATGGTATGCCTTGTTTCTTGAATTCAAGTTCCAAAGCTTCTTGGTAAACTGCCTCCAGAAATCCATGTCCCAACTTATTGTAGACATTAAAGGCAGCACCAACTATCTTGTAGCTCTCGTCTTTGTAAATAATCATATTCGTTATATTTGACCACAGATTGTTTGTTTTGAACACGAATTATCCGAATCTTACGAATCTTTACCATGCGCAGCCTATTCGTTTGATTAGTGTGATTCGTGTTCGTTTATTCATACATTATACATAACGTTTCTATCGACGCTTTATTGTTTATTCGTTCGATTAGTGCAATTCGTGTTCGCTTCAATGATTACTGAACACGCAAGCCTTTTATTATTTTGAACACGAATCTATCAAATCTGACGAATCTTTTCTCATAGATGACAATCTTGTATAAGATTGCTTTGTGGCAAACAAAGGTCGATTTTCTTTTGAAGCATCTTGAAAGTACACTTTCAGAAGTGCTTCCAAATAGAAACAACTCACCTGTGAGAAACTACCGCTTTCATTATTCGTTCGATTAGTGTGATCCGTGTTCGTTTTGAAAATAATTTGTGTTTTTGCCGTCACTTGCCGTCATTCGCCGTGTTCTGCCGTCATCTGCCGTCAGTGAGGCTTTCCAAATGTTGTAACTTTGCAGTGTCAATGAAAATCATTGATAACATAAGCCAGCGCGCAGCTAATGTTTAATGTTCAATGTTTAATGTTCAATGTAATTTATGCCTGTACTAATTAAAGTAAGTCAAAACAAGAACGACAAGACCGCAGCCTTCGGCAAGTGGTACGGTCGTGTGGTCAGTACCAAGACCATGAGCTATCAGGAGCTCTGTAAGCACATGTCGGAGCACAACTCCGTCTATGGCGAGGACGTCTGCCTCGGTGTTGCCAACAAGCTGCAGAACTGTATGCTCGAACAGCTCCTGGAAGGTAAGAAGGTCCAGTTCGGTGAACTCGGCGTGTTCTACCTCTCTGTCAAGAGCACCGGTGCCAACAAGGAAGAGGACTTCAACCTCGGTGTGAACATCAACGGTCTGTTCCTCTGCTTCGCCCCCAGTCGCACCGACGTCAACAACCTCTCTTCGAAGATGCTGAAGAAGAAGGCCTCGTTCATGAACGTCAAGGATCTCGTGGAGTCGAAGGCGAAGACTTCCAGCTCGCAGAGCGGTTCAAATGGTTCAAGTGGTTCAAACGCCGGTGGTTCGAACACGATTGCAACGCCACACTCTCAAGGAGAGAATTCCACGAATGACACGAATACCGGTGGTGAAAATACCGGTGGCTCGAACCCTGAACCATCAACGGTAGCCGCTCCTCAGTTCACCGGTGAGACTCCGTTCACTGAGAGCACTCAGGTAACCATCTCTGGTCCCGACGGAGCTAGCATCTACTACACCGTAGACGGCACCACGCCTAGCGCTGAGAGCACCCAGTATGCTGAGCCTCTGACCTTCTCTGAGACCACTACCCTGAAGGCTATCGCCATCAAGGACGGTGTAAGTTCTGAGGTCACCAGCCGCACTTACACCAAGGGCAGCGGTAACCCCGGCGGCGGCATGGATCAAAACTAGGCAACGCCTAGTGATGTATGATGTCTGATGTCTGAGGTAAGGGCGTGTCCGGGGAAAAGCTATGACGCAACAGGTGGCCTGTGCGCCACATTATCCAATCGACACTCCGTCATGAAAGCATCTTGCGCGTCCTTGCACTCAGACTTTTATCCACACCATCCGTGTTCGTAAATAATATTCGTTTAATTCGTTCAATTAACTTCGTTGACTTTTCTACGGCTCGACATAGCTCAAACGAGTTTGGCTCTGTGCAAGCCTTAAACGAAAAGTTCGTGGTCAATAAAATTTCTGTCATTTCTGTTATATCTGCGGGACTAAAAAAATTATTTGGTAATTCTTTCTAATTTCTTTTGGATATGATCAAAGTAAACTGGACCAAGGTTGCGAAAGTCCTTAAACTCGTCGCAACAGTCATCACCTCTGTCCTCGGCACCCTCGCCGTACAGTCTTGTATGGGTATCTAATTCTTGACCGTTATGAAGAAAGAACTGAAACCCATGAAGGAGGTCCTGTACATCGTCGTCCACTGCTCGGCCACAAGGGCCAGCAGAAAATGGACCGTCGAAGACATCGACCGCTGTCACAAAGCCAAGAACTGGGCCATGATAGGCTACCACTGGGTCATCTACCAGGATGGCAGCATCCACGAAGGCCGTGACGAGAAGTATGCCGGAGCCCACGTGCGCCACTACAACGAGCATGCCATCGGCGTCTGCTATATCGGTGGCATCAACGACAAAGGGCGCAACGACGACACCCGTACTCCCGAACAGAAGGCAGCCCTCTGGTTTCTGCTGGAGGATCTCAAGCGGTCGTACCCCAAGGCCAAGATCATCGGCCACCGCGACTTCCCCAACGTCCACAAGGACTGTCCGTGTTTCGACTGTCAGTCGGAGTATGAATCTCTGAATCGTTAATCACAAACCCCTCTTCACAAGTCAAGGGATGGCCCACCAGCCATCCCTTGATTTATTTCTTTGGTTCTTTACTCGCTTATTCTTTGACCTAACGATGACGAGCGTACCATAGAGAAAGATGGCTACTCGATATCCGTGGTGCCGGTGTCAAAGTTTTGATTTAAATTCCTCTTTCAAAATAGCCTAAATTCCGCAGCACTTTAATTTAACTCCCCATGATCCTTCCTATTTGCGATGCCAAGCGAATGGCACACTTTGTCTGTTTTGTGCAGTTTTATAAAGATTTTCATCTAAAGATTTCATTACTTTCATTAAATCTTTGTATCTTTGCACACAGAAGTGTACGAAGNNGGTATGAGTGTGGCGTTCTCTCTTTGAGAGTGTGGCGTTGCAATGCGAGCGGCCATTAGTGCGAGCATTATGGCTCTCACTTAACCGCAGCTTTTTGCCGGATATGTATTTTTAATCATTAAAAACCAAATGTTACGCTTATGACACAAAAACTAATTTATCAGAAGCCTGCGGTGCAGGTCTTCGAGTTGAAACAACAGTCGCAGCTGCTGGCAGGTAGCGGTGGTTTGGAGAATCCTTCTGGTTTCCCGAACGAAGGTGACCCCTTAGCCGAACTCTAAACCAAAACGTGTTGAACCTTATAAAAAGTAAAAAACGATGAAAGCATTTAAGATATTCAGCATGTTTGCGCTGTCTGCTATGATGGCTGCATGCACCAGCGATGAGATTGAACAGATACAGAAATCACAGAATACCGACGGCATTCCCTTCACCGCCACTATCCGTATTGACGAAGGCGCTACCACTCGTGCACTGACTGACAACGGCACTCAAATCGATGCCGCATGGGCTGTAGGGGAGAAAGTCGCCCTCGTTCATAACGGTGTGAACGACGAGATGGAGGTCGAATCAGTCAACGGTGGCGTGGCTACTATTTCCGGCACAATCACAGGTGATCCCAATGACGGTGATGCCGTAACGGTTATCTATCCTTCCTCAGCTGCCGATGGCACAACGGGTAATGTAAAGGATGATGTGCTTATCGGACAGGATGGCACACTGACAGGTACAGGTGGTACCAGTATCAGCGAGAAATACGATGTACGTAAGTCTAGCGGAGCGCAGTTAGAGGTGGTCAGCGGAACAGCCTCGCTCAAAGGCAATGTATCGCTGACTAGCCAGATTGCCATCTGGAAGCTGACGTTGCAGTGTGGTGGTGCTGCATTGAGCGCCAAGTCGCTGTCTGTCAAAGATGCCAGCGACAATCTGCTGGCCTCAGCCACTCTCGCCAGCGCAGGGAACGTTTTCTACGTGGCTATACCGGCTATGACGTCAGTGAAAATCACTGCCGTCAGCGGTGCCAAAACTTATGCTTATTCGAAGGCAAGCGTTTCTATTAATACAGGCAAATATTATCAGAGTACGGTGAACCTTACGCAGGAAGAGTACACAGACCTAAGCGCCACGGCGACGGCTAATACCTATATGGTGGCAGCGGCCGGCAAGTACAAGTTCAACGCTAAGGTGAAGGGTAACGGCGGTCTCGATCCTATCACGGGCGTGACAGCAACACCTATCACGGGCATTGCTGGAGTAAAAGTGCTTTGGGAACTTTACGGTCAAGGACGCGCCATCAAGTATGAAGGCTCTGCCTATGACATCAGTTATTCCGATGGTTATGTATATTTCTCCACACCAGACACATTTGTTCCTGGCGACTGCTATGTGGCTGTGTACGATGACTCAAATAATATTCTTTGGAGCTGGCTCATCTGGGCTACGCCAGAGCCAGGAACTACTACACATAATGAGAGAACCTTTATGGACCGCAACCTCGGTGCCATCAACGTGGGGAACTGCATGCGTGGTTTCCTCTACGAATGGGGTCGCAAAGATGCCTTCTCTGCTGCAAATGGCGGGTATGATGTTTATCCTTATGTTCCTGTAGCATCCACTGTATTTACCCATGTAACAGGCTCTTATTTAATGGATTATACGATTAAGAATCCGACAATATGGGTCAGGGGTAACGATGGTTCATACTCTTGGATGGGCGAAACAGAATACACTTTGAAGCCCTGGCGACCTGATGTTAAAACGATATATGACCCTTGTCCAAGCGGTTGGAGAATTCCTGTAAAGGAGGAAATCAGTAATATCTCAGGTATGCCAGACACTGGTCTTGGAGGCGGATATGATCCCAGTGAATATTATAAAGGATTCGGAAATCCTGGTACTGGATATTATTGGACTTCTTCAACTGATGAAGGAGCAGATCAACGTGCGTATGCTTTCTGTAATGATGGACGCAACATCAATCATTGGGGTCAGGATCAAGGTTACGCTATCCGCCCAGTGAAAGATGTTCCTCCCGCAACCAGTAAATCTCTGACTTCACTGACAACCGCTGAGATAGGCTGGCGCATCGGAAGCGACGGTAATGCTTACTCCCCAGGCATACTGCCCTCAGGCGTCACTGCTGTGGCTATGGTAGCCTATGTGGGCAGTGAGACAGACGAGGTGGCACCCAAAAATCATGGTCTGGCCATAGCCCTCTCAGACGAGGCTAGTAAAATGGATTGGAACCAAGCCATGAGTGAAACCGGAGCTGCAGCCCACACTCCATCTATCACTGGCTATAGTTGGAAGTTACCAAGCATGGAGAATTGGGAGAATATGTTCAATGCCAATGGCGGTAATGCAGAAAGCCATACTGGGCTGGATGCGGCATTAACTTCAGTTGGAGGTTATGTTTTATTGCAAGGGCAAGAATACTGGTCTAGTACGAGGGTAACGGGCACATATAACAGGGTGACTATATATATAAATTCGACTGGTGCTGCGACAGCATCTCAACGCACTGATATTAGTGGTGTACCGTATGTCCGTGCCTGCTTCGCTTTCTAACACAAATAAAAACCAAATAAAATTACACTTATGACACAGAAACAACGTCTTTTAACCATTCTGATGACATTATTGTTATCAGTCACAGGCGCCTGGGCGCTCGATGGCTCAGGAACCAATAGTGACCCATATCAGCTCGGTTCCGTGCAAGATTGGAAGGATTTTGCAGCTATTACCAATGCCGATGCAACAGGTGCCGGAGCTTGGGCAGTTATGACTGCCGACATCGACCTCGGTACAGACCAGACTAACATTACTCCGACTTGGTTTGGTGATAATTCAACAAGACACTATCATGGCACCTTTGACGGACAAGGACATACGCTGACGGTTCACTATAGTGGTTCCACAGCTGTTATTACCCCCTTTGGGTGTACTGCCGGTGCTACAATCAAGAACCTACATGTAGCAGGTTCCATCACTTCGACATATTCCAATGAATCTCATTCAAGTGGCCTGATTTGTAACTCTGCAGGTAGTGATGTTATTCAGAATATATGGGTATCTGCGGATATCAAGGCAGCAGGAAGTGGTTGGACAGAGTGTGGCGCATTCATCGGCTGTAATAATTGTGGCTCATCTACAGTTACAGATTGTTTGTTTACAGGAACTCTTACAACTACTGGTGGTAATTACAACGGATGTTTTGTAGGTTATGTCCATAGTGGCTCGACGACAACAAGTAACTGTTTGTCAACAGGTACATTTACCCTTGCAGGCTCTCCGAACTATGTACAAGTAGGAACGGTCAATAATAGTTATGTGCTGCAACATTCGGTTTCCATTCCTGCTTCCATGCAGACCGATGCTACGAAACTCTCTGACGGTACTGTAACGACGGCGCTGAATGCAGGTCGTACTGGTGATGATGCTGTATGGGTGCAGCAAGGAAGCCAGCCGATACTGAAGACGTTTGCCGTGAAGACAGATGCAAGCGGCACTTATTTGATTGGCTCTGTGGATGATTGGATAGGTTTCTCAAATATTGTGGCAACGACGCAGAATGCCAATGCCAAGATGACGGCTGATGTCAACCTCGGCAGTAACCAAAGTCATATTGGCTCTATGGAGGAAGGTGGTTATGCCTTTAGCGGCACCTTCGATGGCCAGGGTCATACGTTGACGGTTGCCTATGTAGGAGAGGGAAGCCAACTCGTTTCACCATTCTCTAAGATATATGGTGCAACGATTAAGAATTTGCATGTTGCTGGAACTATTCAGTCAACGTTCGCTTATGTCGGAGTGGTCGGATTTGTCAGTGGCGGAACTGTAAATATTTCAAATGTATGGATGTCAGCCAATGTGTCCACGACTCAAGGTGGCTGGGTGGATATTGGTTCCATTATCGGAGGAATTAGCAATTACGCTAATGTTACAATTACAGACTGCTTGTTTACAGGATCACTTACAGCTAATAGTGGTAGTTATCATGGCTGTTTCGTAGGATTATTATATCAAGGATCGGCTACAATAACCAATTGTCTATCTACAGGAACATTTGATTATACTGATGCTGGTTGGCAAGGAACTCATTCTAACTGCTACGTAAAGACATTCCCAGCAGCCTATCCTGCATCAGGTGTAACACAACCAACGGATGCTCAATTGTCTGATGGCACGACGGCAGCAGCATTAGGTTCTGCTTGGGTGCAGGATGCTGTTTCCGGTGAGCCGAGGTTAGACCTGTTTATGGCTACTACCAGTGTGACAGCTCATGAGGGTGCGACTGGCGAATACTGGTCAACCTATTACGACGGTGCAAAGAGTTCAATCGCCGATGCGAACACGACGGTCTATACGGGTAAGGTGAGTGGCGACAAGATTGCCCTGACCGAAGTTACCGACAAGACGATTCCCGCTGGCAATGCCGTGATTCTGAAGTCGACCGCAGCCAGCGTGACGTTGACAAAGACGTCGGCAACGGGTACATTGGCCAACAACGACCTGAAGGGTGTGGATGCGGCAACGGCCAAGACGGATGTCTATTGCTTGAGTAAGAATACTGTCGTAGGATTCTATAAGTTTACTGGCAATGTTCCTGCCCATCGTGCTTATATTGAAATTATTTCAAGTGCGCCTATGCTCGGTTTCGACGACGGTGGAACGACAGAGATATCGACGTTGAACATTGAACGTGGAACGTTAAACGACGGTAGTTGGTACACGCTCGACGGACGCCAACTGAATGCTCAGCCATCGCGCAAAGGCATCTATGTGAGAAACGGAAAGAAATTTATCGTAAAATAAACCAATGGAGGACAAAACTATGACAACGATTAAGACAAAAAAGACATACGCGAAGCCCTCAATGGAGGTTTACGAGTTGAAGAAGCATCCCCAGCTGTTGCAGAATTCACTGCCAACTGATCCCAGCTGGCCAGGTGGAGAGCCTTGGTAGAGAGATCGTAGGGTTCGTGAGATCACGGGGATTTCTATACTATAAAAATCCCTCAACTTGGGGGACAAATAGAAAAAATCCCCCAGCTTGGGGGACAAATTACTCAACACATTGAGGGGAACAGATCATGGCTGCATCTCAGAAAAATCCAAATAAATTTGGTTTTTCGTTCGATTTGCACTATCTTTTCGCTTTGCGAGAAGATACTTCCGTTCTCTGACCTAAAGGTGCAGAGTGTGGCGTTGCAATCGAAAATACTCATATAAATTTGGTATTTTGCTCACTTATTCGTATCTTTGCATCCTGAAGGATGCGAAGCTGCTTGCGTTCTCACACCTGAAGGTATGAGTGTGGCGTTCTCTCTTTGAGAGTGTGGCGTTGCAATGCGAGCGGCTATTGATGCGAGCATCATGGCTCTCGCTTAACCGCAGCTTTGGCACCTAATAACTTAAAGCGGTATGTCACAGAAAGAAAATAAACTGATACTATATAAAGATGATGAGGGGAAACTGAGTGTAAATACTCTGTTTGCCGATGAAGATGTGTGGCTGACACAAGCCCAACTGGTAGAGATTTATCAGTCGAGCAAATCGAACATCAGTGAGCATCTTAAAAACATCTTTGAAGATAAGGAACTAGACAAAGAAGTGGTAGTTCGGAAATTCCGAACAACCACTCAGCATGGAGCTATTGAGGGCAAAACTCAGACTCATGAGGTACTGCATTCCTCGAAGGCAGTGGTACCGTATCGCATCAGGAAGCCATCGAGAAAGCAGAGCGTGAGTTTGAAATCTATCGCGAACGTGAAATGCGCATGCTTGAGAGTGACTTCGACAAGGCTGTAAAGGCGCTGTTGGAGAACAATGACAATCAAAAGGAAGGCTAATGAATATGTAAATTCCTCATTTAAAATAGATTATTTTATCGTTTTGGTTTCACCAATCGTGAGATTCGTGATTTCGTTTCTAATAATTTACAGATTATTAAATTTATGGTTAACATTACCTCCACCGGTCTCTGACCTAAAGGTCTGAGTGTGGCGTTGCAATCGTGAGACTCGTGGAGGTTTTTTTATGACAATCCGCCCCCTCTAATAAAGCCATATCTTTCACCCTGGGAGTGTGGCGCTCTCTCTTTGAGAGTGTGGCGTTGCAATGCAATGCAATCATATCTTTGCACACAAGTATCGGCTAATCTGGCATCACTGCGTAGCTGTCAATGTTTGATGAGTGTATCGATGATTTCTGGGTCAAAGAGAGTTGCTCTTAGCATTGACAACTCGTCCATGTCGAGCTGCAATGCCGATAAGCGGTGGATGGCACTGCGAACAAGATGCCAGCGATATGACTTGATGGCTTCAGGACTTCTGCCGTTTTCGATGAAATCTGTAAAGTCAGGGACTTCAGGCCAGTTCTTTATGCTGCCGTCGCTATTCACGCGGATATCTAGATAGTCACCCCATCCATCATCAAAAGGTGGAACCAACTTGCAGGGTACGAAGCCGTGTATCTGCCACAGCGGTTGCTTGTTGCTGTCAAGCAGTGTGTAAGTTCCATAGTGTTTCACCTTACCCCATATCCTCCAATAGCCGTTCTTTGTTTTCCAATTAGCAACTCTTCGTTCTTTCAAGTCTATCTTCAGATTGAACAGGAAGTTCTTTCTGTCAAGCATGGGGATGGCGTAGTTGTCTTTCTTCTCCAATACTCCATCTTCTGCGTTGCCGAACTCCAAGAGGCAGTACTCTTCACGCGAGTCATAAGGTAGTGAGATACTGAGGAAGCGTGCCTCCCTTTGCAGTCTTTCCAATGTCATATTCTTTGTTTTCTTTGCCATGATGTTTCGATTCTTATGTTCGACTTTCTATCATTTATGTAGGGGGGGAAGTGAATTGTTACATGCAACGACTGGGTTATTTACACAATTTAACTATCCCCTAGTTATGCCAGGGGATCCCTGACATATCTTTCCCTTCAACCCTGGCACTAAAATGCAATACTCCGAAAGAAATTTTGAATAGTCCAAGAGTATTTTCGATTACTCCGAAAGTATTGATCTCAACACCTTCCCTGCTAACCGTCACTCTGCTCCCTGCTGTCGGCTTGACACTTCCCTGCAGTCGACTACACAGCAGGGAGCAGAGCGCCGTTCAGCCCGTAGGGTGATGAGTTAATTTTTGGCTGGAAGATACGCTAGCAAAGAGACCGCTACAAAAGAAAAAGAAGAAAATCTTGTGCAAAATTTTGCAATATGAAAAATATTCCCTATCTTTGCACCTAATAACTTAAAACGGACTATATGGCAAAGAAAGAAAATACTACCTCCATAGGATTTGAGGATGCGATATGGAGAGCTGCGGATAAGCTTCGAGGCAATCTGAATGCTTCGGAATATGAAGGTGTGGTTCTGGGACTGATATTCCTGAAGTACATCAGCGATAAGTTTGAGGCGAAATACAAGGAACTGTTGGAGGAGCCCGATGCTGATGTAGAGGATAAGGATGAATACGAGGCAGATAATGTGTTCTTCGTTCCTCAGGAGGCTCGTTGGCAGGTGATATCCTTAGCAGCTCATACACCTGAAATTGGAAAGGTGATTGATGATGCTTTGGAGGCTATCGAACGCGAGAATACCAAGTTGAAAGGTGTGCTCCCTTCCAATTATGCCCGTCCTGAACTTGACAAACGTCGCTTGGGTGATGTGGTTGATCTGTTTACCAATATCCACATGCTGGCATCAGGTGATGAGAAAGACCTGCTTGGCAGAGTCTATGAATACTGCCTACAGAAATTCGCTTCCATGGAAGGTAAGAATGCCGGTGAATTCTATACTCCCAGCTGTATAGTCCGCACTATTGTGGAAATACTCCAGCCCTATGCAGGTCGTGTCTATGACCCCTGCTGTGGTTCAGGTGGTATGTTCGTACAGAGTGCCAAGTTCATCTATAACCACCAGAAGGACATCAACAATATCAGCGTATATGGTCAGGAGGCGAACCCATCAACTTGGAAGATGGCACACATGAATGTTGCTATTCGCGGACTGGAGGCCAATTTGGGTAAGTCGTATGCAGATACTTTCTTCAACGACCAACACCCAACGCTGAAGGCTGATTTCATCATGGCAAATCCTCCTTTCAATCTCAGCGACTGGGGAGCAGACAAGTTGGAGAAAGATGCCCGTTGGAAGTTTGGCATACCACCAGCAGGCAATGCCAACTTTGCTTGGATGCAGCACATGATTCATCACCTCTCGCCTGTAGGTCGTATCGGTTTGGTATTGGCTAATGGAGCATTGAGCAGTCAGACTGGAGGTGAAGGCACCATCCGTCAGAAGATAGTAGAAGCAGACTTGGTAGAAGGTATTATTGCTTTGCCTTCTCAGTTATTCTACAGCACAGGTATTCCTGTTTCGCTATGGTTCCTTTCTCGCAACAAGCAACAAGCCGGCAAGGTCTTGTTTATTGATGCCCGTAATATGGGTACGATGGTGACTCGTGCCGTTCGTGAGCTGATGCAAGAAGACATCACAAAGATTGCTGATACCTTTGAGGCTTTCCGCAATGGCACCCTTGAAGATGAAAAAGGCTTCTGTGCAGTCAAGACCTTGCAGGACATCGCAGCACAAGACTTCATCCTCACTCCAGGACGCTATGTAGGCATAGCAGAGCAGGAAGACGATGGTGAACCCTTTGCAGAAAAGATGCAGCGCCTGACCTCAGAACTCAGCGGACTCTTTGCAGAAAGCCACCGCTTGGAGGATGAGATTAAGAAGCAGTTAGGAAGTATTGGATTTGAGATATAATAAAAGGATACAATAGACCATTTTCCTGACGTCAGGAAAACGATTCCAATGCTAAAATGCGAAGAAAAGAAGGCTATAGATAATAAGAAGAAAAAGTAAATAATGAAGTTCAAGAAGACCGAAAAAGAAATCATCAAGACTATCGTCAAATACGACGGCGAGGTTAAGTCTCTGGCAGAAGTCATCAACAAAAGTGAGCTGCTGGAGAAACGAGGCATTGCTGTTGCTACCGATGGAAATATGAGCTTCATTTTCTTGAAAAAAGACAGATACGATTATGATGACAAAGAGCCATTGGGTTATGTTACAGAATTGGTCTCTCTCATAAACACTTTGGTTGAAAAGCGGTTGTTGGTTATTATACCCCTTGATGCTTCTCCCGAATTGGTTATAGGAAGAAAAGCTTCAAGATGGTATAAGCCAGGTTTGGTTGTCGTTGACGAAAAAGAATACGTACAAGTTGATAGAAACATGTTTGATTGGCTAAATTCAAAGGGAGAGCAAATATATTGGCCTGTTAATTGCCCAGAGAAAACCCTGCCAGTTTGTAAGACCATATATAGTTGGTTCACCGTAAGCCAAGAATTGAAGGACTTGGTAGAACATAATTTTGAAACCGAAGAAGAAAGACGTTTTATAAAGCAGCAACAATTAACATGGATTTCTATTGCCGTTACGGCCTTTATAGGAATAGCTGGTTTAATCATTGCTATTATTAGTATATGTAGATAAAAAATGGTAGAGTGGAAAGAAAATAAAGTAGCCGAAGTCATTGAAGAAATATCAATGGGGCCGTTTGGCTCCAACATTAAGGTTGATAATTTCATCGACTTTGGGGTTCCCGTATTGAATGGTTCCAATTTACAGGGTTTTAAGCTTAAAGAAGAGTCGTTTAATTATGTCTCGCAAGAGAAAGCCGATAGTTTAGGCAAAGCAAATGCTCATAAAGGTGACGTTGTCATTACGCATCGAGGGACATTAGGCCAGATTGTATATATTCCAGAAGAATCAAAATATAATCAATATGTGATATCACAGAGTCAATTCAGGCTTAAATTGAATCAGGATATTATAAGGCCAGATTTCTTCGTATATTTCTTTCATACGCGTTTAGGACAACATCGCATATTGATGAATGCTTCTCAAGTTGGTGTTCCGGCATTAGCAAGGCCAACTTCTACTTTTAAGGAGGTACTTGTTCCTGTTCCCTCGATGGATGCACAAATTAAGATTATGGATATTCTTCATTCCCTTGATGACAAAATCGAGGTAAACAGGCGGATAAATGAGAATTTAGAGCAGCAGGCACAGGCTTTGTTTAAGTCTTGGTTTGTAGATTTTGAGCCCTTCAAAGATGGAGAGTTTGTAGAGAGTGAATTGGGAATGATTCCGAAGGGGTGGAGAGTAGAAAGCCTTTCTTCTATTGCAGATTATATTAACGGTTTGGCAATGCAGAAATATCGCCCCGAAGAGGGGGAAAAAGGACTTCCAGTACTAAAGATAAAAGAATTAGGGCAAGGAGGTTTTGATGACAACAGCGAATTATGCTCGCCCTCATTAATTGGAGATAAATATATCATTAAGGACGGAGATATCATATTCTCATGGTCTGGCACATTAATGGTAAAAGTATGGTGTGGAGGCAAATGTGGCTTAAACCAACATTTGTTTGTAGTAGTTCCGAAAGAAAAACCGAAATGGTTTGTATATCAATGGACGAAATACCATCTTGACAACTTTATACGTATTGCTAAAGATAAGGCTGTAACCATGGGTCATATTAAACGTGGCGAATTGGATAAAGCCAAAGTAGTGATACCAGATAAAGATAATCTGACGAGAATAGATGCGTTGATGGCGCCAATTTTCAATCAAATTATATCTAATGAAATAGAATCCCGTCGCCTCGCGACTCTGCGTGACACCCTCCTTCCGAAGTTGATGTCTGGAGAACTGAAAGTAAATGAAATAGAAATCTAAAAAACTTAGGAGAATAAGTACAGAATTCGATATTTTTTCGTATCTTTGCAGTAGATAAAGAAGTATGGTAAACGACGAACAGAAATATAATATTCAAGGACTGGATGAGTACATCCGACAGGGTGAGCCGCAACAACGCGAACGTAGTGAAGCCTGGAAAGTGGCTATAGGTTTGCAGCAGGTTGACAGGCTTCAAACGTCTGAATACTTGTTAGATACGGCCAAGCGACATATTGAAGGTGATATCAGTATCAGTGAGGCTAAAGACCTGATAGACTCTTATTACAAGTCGGCCTCAGGACGTAAGGACATAGAAAATGATCGTACGGAAGAAGCTGACAAGGTGGCTGCACGTATCACAGAACTTATAGAGGAAAAGACTTTCTCATTCACACCAACCCAGCTGATATCTATTCATCGCAGGCTATTTGATGGTATTTATAAGTTGGCTGGTAGAATTCGTGACTATAACATTACGAAGAACGAATGGGTACTGGGTGGTAAGACTGTATATTATGCCAGCTATGATACCATCAGCGAAACATTGGATTACGATATGGGGCAGGAACGCCAGTTTGATTATTCGTCGATGAATGTCGACGAGGCAATCCGTCATCTGACACGTTTCTGTGCCAACCTGTGGCAGATACATGCTTTCTGCGAAGGAAACACACGCACAACAGCTGTGTTCATGATAAAATACCTGCGCACATTGGGCTTTAACGTTGTTAACGATGTGTTTGCAGAAAACTCGTGGTATTTCCGCAATGCATTGGTGAGAGCAAACTATAACGACCTGACTCAAGGCGTCACGGAGACAACGATTTATTTGGAGCGATTCTTCCGTAGTATGTTGCTTGGCGAAGAGCATGATCTCAGAAACAGAATTATGCATGTGGATTGGGGAAAGGTTGATGGTGATGCTACTCCCCAAAGTGCAAAACAGGAAGTCAAAAGTGCAAAAATAGGCGAAGAACTACCTCCAAAGTGCAAAAATTGCACTTTAGAAGAGGTTGCTGTGCTCCGCATAGTGCAAAAGAATCGTTATGCTACTCAGAAAGAGATTGCCGCAGAGATTGGCAAATCGGAACGAACTGTTAAATCTATTACCATCGTCTTGCAGGATAAGCAGATCCTGAAGCGAGTGAATGGTAAAAGAAATGGGTATTGGGAAATTGAAGAATAACAACCAGAGGACGATATTAGCCTATGAGTACCAACAAGTTCACCGAGGACAGCTACGAGCAGACGCTGATATCCTTATTCAAGGAGTTGGGGTATCAGTACGAATGCGGATATGACGTAGAGCGTGACTACAGGTTGCCTTATCATGCCAGCGACTTGAGGGAGGCTTTACAGCGTTTGAATCCGATGTTGAGTGCGGAGGTGCTGAATGAGGCCTTCCGACTGGTGACCAATATCAACGAAGGAACGCTGGAGCAAAGGAACGAGCAGCTGATGGACTATCTGCAGAGTGGCGTGGAGGTGAAATACAGCGAGGATGGACGTAGCAAAACGGCATTGGTACGACTGATAGATTTTGAGAATCCTCAGCGAAACAGCTTCGTTGTAAGAAACCAATGGCGCGTAGTGGAATATGAACCCATACGTTGTGATATGGTGGTATTCATCAACGGATTGCCATTGGTGGTGATAGAACTGAAGTCACCATCTCGCGAAGAGACGGACGAAGAGGATGCCTACACGCAAATCAAACAGTATCAGCAGAAATGTCCGTCGCTGTTTGTCTATAATGCCTTCAACGTGACCAGCGACATGCTGACCACACAAGCCGGTACCATAACAGCCAAGCGAAACCGTTATATGGAATGGAAGAGCGTGGACGGCAAGAGCGAGACGACGGAGATTGCCGACTACGAGACATTCTTCTATGGCATCTTTGAAAAACAACGACTCATTGACATCCTGCAGAACTTCGAATGCTTTGACCATAAGGACGGACGAATGGCAAAGATCATGGCAGCCTATCACCAATACTTTGCTGTGAACAAAGCACTTAAGCATACCCATACTGCTGTGGGTGGTGACGGAAAGATTGGCGTGTTCTGGCATACGCAGGGTTCAGGAAAGAGCCTTTCGATGGTGTTCTATGTTCACAGGCTGATACAGGAGTTTCCGCAATGTACCATCGTGGTGGTGACAGACCGCAACGATCTGGACCAGCAGCTGTATGAGCAGTTTGCAGGCTGTCAGAAGTTCTTGCGTCAGGAACCCCAGCGTGTGGGCTTCGACCTGAACGAAAAGGGAAAGCTTACCAAGACGGGAGGTCGTGAAGACTTGGTACGTAAATTAAAGGACCTGCAGACGGGAGGAATCATCTTCACCACCATTCAGAAGTTCGAGGAAGGGACGGGTTTGCTTAGTGAACGAGAGAACATCATCGTCATTACGGATGAGGCGCATCGCTCGCAATACGGGGAGGAGTACTGGGATGTCAAGGCCGAGAAGATGAAGAAAGGCTTTGCGCTGTTGATGCACGAAGCATTGCCCCATGCGTCGTTTATAGGATTTACTGGTACTCCAATCTCTGAACGTGACAGAGATACCAAGGAGGTGTTTGGTGACTACATTGATGTCTATGACATGACGCAGGCTGTGGCTGATGGTGCTACGCGACCTGTGTATTATGAGAGTCGCGTCATCAATCTGAACCTGAACGAAGAAGCGCTGAGGAAACTGGATGAAGAATTCGACCGTTTGGCAGATGAAGGAGCCACGGAGGAACAGATCAATAAAGTGCGTCGCGATAATAGCGGACTGAAAGAAATACTGTGCCATCAGGACACGATCAACAGTTTGTGTGATGACATTCTGAAGCACTATGAGGAAAACCGTCAGCACGAATTGACGGGAAAAGCAATGATAGTGGCCTACAACAAAGAGGCTGCTGTAAAGATATACAAACGGATATTAGCATTGCGACCTGAATGGACTGAAAAGGTACATGTGGTGGCTAGTGCTGCCAATACAGATAATCCTGAATGGCACGACATCATCAATGCCAGAAGCAACAAGGAGTATGCCAAGTTGTTCAAGGACGACGAAAGTCCGATGAAGATTGCCATCGTGGTAGATATGTGGCTCACGGGATTCGATGTGCCGAGTCTGGCAACAATGTACGTCTATAAACCCATGAAGGGACACAACCTGATGCAAGCCATAGCCCGTGTGAATCGTGTGTTCCCAGAGAAGGAGGGCGGATTGATTGTTGACTATGTAGGTATCGCTCAGGCATTGAAGCAAGCCATGCAGGACTACACCAACCGCGATAAGAAGCAGTTTGGTGATCCTGATATTCAGAAGACTGCCAAGGTGAAATTCCAAGAGAAATTGGAGATTTGTCGCGACCTGTTGCATGGTTTCGACTATACAGGTTTCTATGAAGGCTCAGATGCAGAAAGAGCGCGTATTATCAAGGGTGGAGTAAACTTCCTGTTGGCACCAGAAAAAGCCGAACGGCTAAAAGACTATATCAAGGAGAGTCAGTTGTTGCATAATGCGCTGACACTATGCCGTTCGCTGATCACTCAGCATGAGAAGCAAGAGGTGGCGCTGATGGATGCCGTGAGGGTACTATTGCTACGATTCACCCAGAATCATGGTCCTGTGACGAAACAGGAAATCAATGAGCGTATTGCTGCGTTGATAGAACAGAGTATCCAAAGCACAGGAGTGATTAACCTCTTTGAGACTAAGCGTGAATTCTCGCTGTTTGATGAAGGTTTCTTGGAAGAACTGCGTAAGATGAAGGAAAAGAACCTGGCTGTGCAGTTGCTGGAGAAACTGGTGAAAGAACGTATTCGTCAATATGAACGTACCAACATTGTTCAGAGTCAGAAGTTCAGCGAGTTGATGAACCAAGCACTCTCTAACTATCTGAAAGGTATGTTGACCAATGAAGAGGTCATTGAAGAGCTGCTGAAGATGGCTGCTGAGATAAAGAAGACTGAAGAGGAAGGCAACGAGTTGGGATTGAACGTAGAGGAGAAAGCCTTCTATGATGCCCTGACTTCGCCTGAGGGTATTCGCGACGCATATAGCAACGATGAGTTTATTGCATTGACGAAGGAATTGACAGAACAACTGCGCAAGAATCGTACCATTGACTGGAACAAGAAGGAGTCAGCCCGTGCGAAGATGCGTGTTTTGGTGAAGCGACTGCTGAAGAAATACAAGTATCCGCCCGAGGGTCAGGAACAGGCACTGAATACGGTAATGGCCCAATGCAACAAGTGGGCGGATGAAGAAGAGAATCTCATGCCTAACACTAGTGTGCCCAATGAGAAAACAAAGGTTGTTGGCAGAAAGAAGGCGATAGAAGCAACGTTCATTCCTCCTGGCACGATACTGAATGACGTCAATAGCGACAACGATGTGCGCCGTCTGATTCATAACATGATGGGGCTGGATGAAGGTACCACTATTATGCAGATTGTTGTGGAATGCCAAAAAGAGTTCCAAGAGAAGTATTTCAATATGAAGGGCAACGACTGGCGCCACCTTGTGCGTGACTATGTGAGAGAGGTAACCGAGCAACCCGACCTGCAAGAGAATGAAGTGTTCAGATTCTCTATGGCTGGGTAAGTTGGATCACG
>LXOW01087503.1_pt1 | contig 63364 bp, 54 predicted proteins | sample 1368591 | NCBI WGS metagenome assembly LXOW01 (sample SAMN04884650, study PRJNA319009) | bovine gut metagenome | isolation source: Cow rumen | host: Bos taurus | place: Italy: Legnaro (PD) | collected 2014-07-09
CGGAACCTGTTCCGCTGCGGTGATCTGGATGAAAAGGCCATTGGGGAGATCATGGCCGAGCCCAAAGCCAACCAGCGAGAGCGGGTCAGCCTGTCCGCCCGGGACCTCAGGCGCTTCTTTCCCCCGGCGTACACGGCCCAGGACATGGAGCAGTCCATCCTGCGGATGCTGGAGGAGCGCACCGAAGCCCAGCAGGAGCGTCCGACCCACGAGGCGGAAAGGTGAGGTGAGGCCCATGCGAAAGCGGGAATTGCAAGAATACTACAAGGTGATGTTCACGGAGTACCCCGACGTGGTCAACGTGGAGCAGCTCTGTGAGATGCTGGGCGGACCCAGCTCCAAGAGCGTGTATCGTCTGCTGAAGGAGGGCGCGATACAGAGCTACTGGATCGGGAAGCGGTATCGGATACCCAAGGTGTCGGTGATTGAATATCTGACTGGCCTCCAAAAATCCGTTTCGTAGGCTCCCGTACATTTGTCATTGGCACGGGCGGGTGGTATCCTGTCCGTGTCAATGGCAGATGAATACACGCTACAAAGAAAGGAGAAGAAATGGTAGCAGGACATCTGAGAGAAAAGGGCGGTATCTACTATATCGTTCTGAGCTATACGGACGAGTACGGGATAAGAAGGACCCCGTCTCAGTCCACGGGACTGCCCGTCAAGGGCAACAAGAAACGGGCCGAGGACCTGTTGCAGCGGGCTCGGCAGGAGAAGGAGGATGAGCTGAACGAACGTAAGCAGGCAACATCCAGCGGAGCGACCGTCGCTCCCAACAATATTCGGTTTACGGCTTTTCTAAAGGATTGGTTAAAGATGATGCGTCCCAGCATAGAAGCAACGACCTATGCCGCGTATGAGAAAGCGGTCCTGAACAAGATCATTCCGTACTTTGACAAACGGCACCCGAAGATACTTCTAGGAGAGGTGACGCCGAAGCATATCCAGGACTACTACACCTATGAACTGGACGTGTGCGGCGTCAGTGCCAATACGGTCATTCATCGCCACGCCAACCTGCGCAAGGCGCTCCAATATGCGTATCAGACTGGTCTCATCGAAAGCAATCCGGCTGACAAGGTGCAAAAGCCACGGAAGGATCGGTTCGAGGCCGATCCGTACAAGAAATCCGAGCTGGACTCTTTGTTCAAGGCGGTAAAGGGGAGCAATCTGGAGCTGGGCGTGATCCTGGCGGCGTTCTACGGACTCCGGCGCAGCGAGATATGCGGGCTGAAATGGGACGCCATAGATTTTCACCGCAAGACCATCACCATACGGCACACGGTGACTCAGGTCAAGGTGGGCGATGAAATGAAGCTGATCCAGAAGGACCGAACGAAAACAAAGTCGTCCCATCGGACGCTGCCTCTGGTAAAGCCCTTTGAAAACCTGTTGCTGGCCATACGGGACAAGCAGGACGCCAATCGGCGGATCTGCGGGAACTGCTATTGCAGGGACTATCTGGACTATGTGTACGTGAACGAGATGGGCGAGCTGATCAAGCCGAACTATCTCACACAGGCATTTCCGGACTTTTTGGAACGGCACGGACTGCGGCGCATCCGATTTCACGACCTTCGGCACAGCTGTGCCAGTTTGCTCTATGCCAACGGCGTGGCCCTCAAGGACATCCAGGAGTGGTTGGGGCACAGCGATATTTCCACCACCAGCAACATCTATACCCACCTGGATTATTCCTCCAAAGTCGCATCCGCAAAGGCGATCATGGGCTTTTTTCCCGGGTATGAAGGCAAACGTGAGCGGGCGCAACGGATTCCGGTGGCCTCCGAAATGGCCTCCGAAAGTCTGGAAAACCCCGAAATTGCTGAAGAAATCGAGCCTCAAAAATTCCAAAAAACCGTGGAGGACAGTAGCAGGCGCAACGGATCAAGGCCTCGGGGTCGAGCCCCAAAAAGCTCGAAACCCCAGTAAATACTGGGGTTTCGTGGTGCCGGTGGTGGGACTCGAACCCACACGCTGTCGCCAGCAAAGGATTTTGAGTCCTCCTCGTCTGCCAATTCCAACACACCGGCAAGGTTTTTATCAGCTTTGGGGTCCCTTTGGAAAAATTCTGGAAATCGGAGGCCAATCAGGAGGCCAAAGCGGGTAAACTGTGGTTATTCGGTTTTCAAATTTCCCTAAAATAGGGGATTTTTGACGCCTTCAACGGGAAACGGCGAAGTAGATTTTGAGTCCGTCACGTCTGCCAATTCCATCACACCGGCAAATTTGCTTAGATTTTCGGCCTTTTTCCGCTTTTTGGAAATCGGAGGCCACGGTGGAGGCCAAAAGTCTAATTTTTCGATTTTCGGTTGTCAAAAAATCCCTAAACTTGGGGATTTCCGGAGTTCTGAACGGCAAACGGAGCAAGATTTTTTGAGTCCCGCACGTCTGCCAATTCCATCATTCCGGCGCTGTAGGGTATTGTACCACAGGGGCGGGCGGTTGGCAAGAGATTTCTTGCGAAACGGCGGGCAAAGGGGCGGCGCGGGCCGCGGGCGGGGAAATTTGCGATTTTTGCAAAAAAGGTATTGACTTTCCCCCTGGTGGAAGCTGTATAAAGGAAGCAGAAAGGACGGGACGGGGCCATGAAGATCCAACAGGTGGAGGAGCTGGTGGGCATCAGCAAGAAGAACATCCGCTTCTACGAGGCCGAGGGGCTCCTGAGCCCGGGCCGGGCCGAAAACGGCTACCGGGAGTACGGCCGGGGGGACGTGGAAAGGCTCCGGCAGATCAAGCTCCTTCGAAAGCTGGCCGTGCCCATCGAGGACATCCGGGCCGTGCTCAAGGGCGAGGGCTCATTGGCGGCGTGCTTCATGCGGCAGCTGCGGGAATACGACCGGCAGCGGGACAGCCTCGCCGCCATGGAGGGCGTGACCCGGGAGCTGCTGAGCCGAGGGGACCTGACGTTGGAGGCCCTGGACACGGAGGGGTGTTTAGACAAGATCGAACGGCTCGAAAAGGAGGGACAAACGTTTATGGACGTATCCAAGCGGGACGTGCACCGGCGGAAGGCCACCGGGGCCGTGCTGGGGGCAGCCATCATCATCGCCCTTATCTTGCCCGCCCTGATCGTCATCCTGTGGGCGAACGGACAGGAACCTCTGCCCACGCCGATGCTTATATTGTTCGTAGCGATACCCGTCGTCGTCATCGCCTGCATCGTGGCGGTGCTCATTCAACGGATAAAGGAGATCAAAGGAGGAGAAGAGGATGAAGCTGCTCAGTATTGACAACGTTCCGGGCTGTGAGATCGAGGCCCTGGGCATGGTGAAGGGGGCCGTGGTGCAGACCAAGCACTTCGGCAAGGACTTTATGGCGGGATTGAAGACCCTGGTGGGCGGGGAGATCGTGGCCTACACCGAGATGCTCAACGAGGCCCGGCAGATCGCCGTGAAGCGCATGGTGGACGAAGCGAAGGCTCTCGACGCCGACGCCGTCGTCGGCATCCGGTACGGGTCCGCCCAGGTCATGCAGGGGGCCGCCGAGGTCCTCGCTTACGGCACCGCGGTGAAGATCTTGGGGCCCGGCAAGGAAGGGACGGTACGGTCGTGAGCGTTCCTGTCCTCTCCATGGCGTTCCTGGCCCTGGCCGCGGCCTTCGCCTTCGGCGCGCCTATCGCCCTGCTGATCTACTATAAGAAGAAGGGGGCGGAGGTGCTGCCCTTCTTCATCGGCTGCGCCGTGCTCATCCTCTTTGCCCTCATCCTGGAGGCCCTGGTCCACAACATCGTGCTCAAGGGCCTGACCGTGGGGGAGAAGATCATGGGGAACACCTTGCTCTACGCCGTCTACGGCGGCCTTATGGCGGGGCTCTTCGAGGAGACGGGCCGGTTCATCGCCTTCAAGACCGTGCTGAAAAAGCGCCTCGGGAACGACTGGAACGCCCTCATGTACGGGGCAGGTCACGGCGGTGTGGAGTGTATCCTCCTGCTGGGGTTTGCCTATATCAGCAACCTGGTCATGTCCATTCTGATCAACGCAGGGCTTACGGATACCATCACGAAAAGCCTCTCCGGAGACACCCTGGCCCAGGTGGAGGCCATCTTCGACACCCTGACCGGGACCGCCCCCTGGACCTACCTGCTGGGCATGGTGGAGCGGGCTGCGGCCATGGCCCTCCACATCAGCCTTTCGGTGCTGGTATGGTTCGCGGCGAAGAAGCCCGGCAAATTCCTTCTCTACCCCCTGGCCATCCTCCTCCACGCCCTGATGGACGGCGTCACGGTGATCCTGGCCGCCCACCTGCCCGTGGCCGCGGTGGAGGGCTGCCTGGTGGCCCTGGCGATCCTGGTGGCCCTGGTGGCGCGGTATGTCTGGAAGAAGGAGGTAAATTCACCTGCGGTAAGTGAAATTTGCCCTGCGGGCAAGTGAAATGGTCCCCTTTCGCCCCTGCGGGGCACCTTCCCCATTCCGCTACGCGGAACAGGGCAGGCTTTTGGAGCCCTGCGTCAAAATCTGATCCTATTCCATAACGCAAGAGCGGAGGGAACCCCTCCGCTCTTGCATTTCACATCGAAGTTATTTCACGTCCCCGCAGGGGACATTTCCCGCCGAAGGCATTTCACCATATCCTATATGCCATAAGGAAGTGGCTCTTCCAGTAGCTGGTGAAGATGCTGCTGCGGGTGACCACGCAGCCAGCGGAGCTGCCGGCGTCGATCATGCGGCCGTTGCCCAGGGCGATGCCCACGTGGCCTGTGGACTCGCTGCTGCCGGAGAACACCAGCACGTCGCCCCGCTGGACGTCGTTGATGTCGGTGATCCGGGTGAACTTAGAGCAGGTCCGCCACCGGACGCTGGTCATGTAGCTCACGTTGACCCCCGCCTGCTTGAGGCACCAGTAGACGAAGCCGGAGCAGTCGAAGCTGTTGGGTCCCTTGGCGCCCCGGACATAGGGGCAGCCGAGACGGCTCTCCGCCGCGGCGATGAAGCCCTCCACCCCGGAGCCGTAGCCGCCGCTGGGCAGGTCGGCGGGCTTCACAGTGGGCTTGGTGGTGGGGGTCGAGTCGCTGCCGCCGCCGGAACTGCCGCCGGAGGAAGGCTTGGCCGTGGCCTTGGGGGTGACCTTGGCGGTGGTCTTGGGGGTGGGCTTCGGCGTGGGCTTGGGCGTCACGAGGGCCGCCTTCACGTCGCCGGACAGGAGCTTCTTCAGGGTCTCCGCCCCCGCCTTGCCGTCCACCTCCAGGCCGTTGCGGCCCTGGAACTCCTTCACGCCGTTCTCCGTGCCGCTCTTGAAGTTGCCGGACAGCTGGTTGTTGTTTAGATACCCGTACTTCTGCAGGAGTTTCTGCAGGGCCAACACGTCGTCGCCCTTATCGCCCACCTGAAAGACGTGGGTGGTGGCGTTCTCGCCGCTCAATGCCGCGGCGGTGCTCAAGCCCAGATTTCCGTCGGCCACCAGGCCGTTGTCCTCCTGGAACCGCTTCACGGCCAGGGCGGTGAGCTTGCCGTAGGTGCCGTCGGGCTTGGACACCAGGTACCCAAGGTCCAGCAGCCGCTGCTGCCAGGTCAGGATCTGGTCGGACTTGTCCCCGATGCGGAGGGAGTTCGCCACGGGTTCGTCCCCGAAGAGGGCTTCCAGCACCGTGGAGTCCACCGACGTGCCGTCCCCCAGCTTGTTGAGGTTCCGGAACCGCTGGACCGCCTGGGCGGTCTCGTCCCCGAATACCCCGTCCGCCTGGATCTCCAGGTACCCGAGCTCGATGAGTCGCTCCTGGATGCTCTCCACCTCCACCCCCTTGTCCCCGGGGAGGACGGCGTAGAGGGCGGCTTTCGAATCGTTCAGCTTCACGAAGGTGGCCTCGTCGCAGAGGCCCGTCTCCGGCAGGTCGTTGCGCCGCTGGAAGATGGCCATAGCATTGGCGACGCCGGCGCCATACACGTCCTCCGGCTGCTCAAAGTCCAGATACTCGAGGGTCATGAGCCGGATCTGGATGTCCACCACGATGGGGGAGCGCATGCCCGTGCCGATAACGTCCCCGTTCATGGGGTTCAACGTGGGGGTGGGGGTGGGCACCGCCGTGGGCTCCGGCGAGGGTGTGGGGCTGGGCTGGGACGTGGGGGAGGGGGTCTCGATCACCGGCGCCGCGGTCATGTCCTGGACCTCGGGGCTGGGGGTCACCTGGACGACGTGCTCGTTCCGCTCCGGGTCCGGCTGCTCCACCGCCACAGCGAGGAAGGACCTGTGGAGGTACTCCCGGGCGTAGAGGCCGCCGGCCACGATGAGGCCCAGCACCAAAATGACCAGAAGCCAGACAAGCACCGCCGTGGTCTTGTCCGGTCTCTTTCTCTGCTGCGCCTGTTTTTCCATAGCCCTTTCCTTCCTTTCCGATACCCATATTGTAGCGAAAACCGCCCCCTTTTTTGTTAACGGCACGTAAACAAACTGCGGGAAAACTGCAACATATACATGAATTTTCGAGACGAAAAAAGAGCGCGGTCGCCCGCGCTCTTTTTGAATCGTTTCTTACTCGGCTATTTCGAGCGCCACCTGGATCATATCGTGGAAGGCGTTCTGCCGCTGCTCGGGGGTGGTGGCTTCGCCACCGGCCAACAAGTCCGAGATGGTGCAGATGCACAGGGCCTTCTTGCCGGCCCGGGCGGCGTTCATGTAGAGGGCGCCGGATTCCATTTCCGCCGCCAGCACACCCATCTTCATCCAGGCGCTCTGGTCCATAGAGTCGTTGTAGAAGTTGTCGGAGGAGATGAGGTTGCCCACCTTGTAGCGGATGCCCCGCTTCTCGCACTCGTCCACGGCCTTGCGGCAGAGACCGAAGTCGGCGATGGCGGAGTAGACGCCGGGCAGCTGGAAGCAGTTCACGTAGGCGCTGTTGTAGCAGGCGCCCTGGCCGATGACCAGGTCCAGGAGCTTGAGATCGGGGTGCATGCCGCCGGCGGAGCCCACGCGGATGATGCTCTCCACGCCGAAGAAGTTGTACAGCTCGTAGGAATAGATGCCGATGGAGGGCATGCCCATGCCGCTGGCCATGACGGACACCCGCTTGCCCTTGTAGAAGCCGGTGTAGCCCTGGACGCCCCGGATGTTGTTGACCAGCTCGGCGTCGGTGAGGTAGGTCTCCGCGATCATCTTGGACCGCAGGGGATCCCCGGGCATCAGCACGGTCTTGGCGAAATCCTCCGGCGCGCAGGCGATATGGGGCGTGAGATTCAGAGTCTTCATGGCATGTGTTCCTCCCGATCAGATTTTTTATATCATATCACAGACCAGGGGCCTTTGACAACCGCTTATTGGGGCTTCTTGTTTTGGATGCGCTTCTCAATGGCGTACCCCGCCCGCTCCCAACGGTACTTTTTCGCGAGCTGCAGGGGGAGCTCCGAGACCAGGATCCCCGCGGGGATGTCCACGATCACGTGCTGCTTTACGAGGAGGATGGAGCAGCACACCAGAATGAGGAAGACGAAATTGAACCGCCGATACCACCGGGGGATGCCCTCGGTGCCGAAGACGGCACGCCAGCAGTAGTAGCTGCAGATCACGTGCAGGGAGGGACACAGGTTGTTGGGAGGGTCCACGGCATAGATGAGCCGGGTGAGCCAGGGGAACAGGCCCGTGCCGGTGACCTCGGGCCGCCGGATCTCCCCGGGCACCAGCAGGAACAGGGTCCCCGTCAGCATCAGGGTCACGAAATAGGCGGCGGAGTTCCGATAGACGTGCTCCTTCCTCTGTCGGAACAGCAGGGCGAAGGTGACGACCCAGGAGAGGAAGGACAACGCGTAGACGGAGATCCACGCCGGCCGGAAGGGGATCAGCGCGTCCAGAGGCGTGCCCAGCTCCAGCTTCTCCATGAACAGCAACGGGATGCGGGTAGCCCAAAAGACAAGGCACTGGGTCAGTATCAGGAAGATGACGCAGGCCCAGCCGTACCCCGGCAGCAGGTGTACGATCCAGTTTTTGATCCTCGTATACATGTTTCTCTCTCCTCGGAAGTGGAGTATATCACGCTATACCGTGCTTTTCAAGAAATTCCACGCCTTTTTCACCTCCTCTCTTCATTTCCGCCACAGTATATGATATGATAGCTCCAACAAACGAACAGGAGGCTGCCATGGAGGACATCATCGAAAGAAGTTTTGCACAGCAGGTGGAGGACCTGCAGGACCTGATCCGCATCCCCTCCGTGTCCCGGGGGGAGCCCAGGGAGGGCATGCCCTACGGGGAAAACGTGTATAACGCCCTGAGGAAAGCCCAGGATATCGCCCGTAAGCTGGGCTTTGAGAGGGTGTGGGACGTGGAAGCCCGCTGCGGCGTGGTGGAGTACGGCGAGGGGGACGAGGTGGTTGCCGTCATGGCCCATCTCGACGTAGTGCCCGAAGGTACCGGCTGGAAGTACCCCCCCTACGGCGCGGAGATCCACGACGGGGCCATGTACGGCCGGGGCACGGCGGACGACAAGGGGGCGGCGGTGTCGGCCCTCTACGCCCTGTACGCCCTGAAGGAGAGCGGGGCGAAGATGAAGCGCCGGGTCCGGATCCTCCTGGGCTGCGACGAGGAGCGGGGCTCCTCGGGCATGAAGCGGTACCGGGAGGTGGAGGGGGAGCCCACCATGGCCTTCACCCCCGACGCCACCTATCCCGTGGTGAACTCCGAGATGAACATCTCCGCCATGACCTTTGAAAAGAAGTACCCCTGCGCCGTCCGCTCCAAGGTGGGCACCGCCACCAACGTGATCCCTGGCGTTGCCAGCGCGGAGGTCCCCGCTCTGACCGTGACGGGCAAGGAGGGCCACGCCTCCATGCCGGACCACGCGGACAACGCCTTGATGAAGCTCCTGCAGGGCCTCGCCGAAAGCGACCTGCCCGACGAGGACAAGGCTACCTTCGAGGGCCTGGCGGGCCTCCTCTGCGGTTACAACCACGGGGAGGGCCTGGGGGTGGACTACACCGACGCCTCGGGCCGGCTGACCCTGGCCCCCACGGTCCTGCGGGCCGACGAAACCGGCATCGCCATCAGCTTCGACTGCCGCTACCCCGCCACCATGACTTTCGAACAGCTGACGGAGCCCATCGATCGGCGCATAGGCCTCATCGGCTTCTCCTGCGTGAAGCGGTCCAACTCCCGGGGCCACTACATCGCCCCTGATACGGAGCTGGTGAGCACCCTCATGGACGTGTACGGGGAGCTGTCCGGGGACCGGGCGTCGAAGCCCATCTCCATCGGCGGCGGCACCTACGCCCGGGAGTTCCAGAACGCCGTGGCCGTGGGCGTCACCCGGCCCGATCGGCCGGACCTGTGCCACATCGCCAACGAGAACATCCTCCTCTCCGAGATGCGCTTCAACACCCGCTTTATGGCGGAATGCCTGAGGCGCCTGGCGGCGGAGTAGGTACACGAATGAAGCCCGGCGGTCGTCGGGCTTTGCTCGTGCGGTGAGATCTGCGCTGCGCGAGAGGTGAATTGCGCCTGCGGCGCAGGTACATCTGCTGCGCAAGTGAAATATGCTGCGCAAGCTAAAGGTATGCCTGCGGCATGAAACCGGATGGCGCAGGCAAGGCCGGGCGTTAGCCCATGGATGGAGGTGTCGAGCGCATGCGAGACGGAAGGGGGAACAACCTTCCCATAGAATCTTGACATTTGCCCCGTATCGTGGTATTTTTGGCTGTAAACCAAAAGCGAACAGGCTTCGGAAGATCGGTCCGGGAGAGACCGCCTCAGGCGGCGCCGAAGGGGAACGCAAAAACTCTCAGGCAAAAGGATCGGGCCGGGACGAAGCTCCGGGAAGCGAGGGACAGCCCTCGCGCCGAAGGTGCAACCGGAAGGGAGCTTCCGGGAATCTCTCAGGCTAAGAACGGAGGCGCAGCGTGCCGTAGGGGTACCGTGTGCCTTTTTGTATATATGCGCTCGGCGCAGACGTTACATCGACTAAACTCATCAGGAGGAATATCATGAGCGACCTCAAACGGACCCAACTCTACGACGCCCACCTCAACGCGGGCGCTACCATGGTGGATTTCGGCGGCTGGGAGATGCCCATCCAGTATCCCGCGGGCATCGTGGCCGAGCACCTGTTCACCCGTCACAGCTGCAGCCTCTTCGACGTGAGCCACATGGGCCGGCTGCGGGTGGAAGGCTCCAACGCCGTGGCCTTTCTGCAGCATGTGCTGACCAGCAACGTGCTGGCTTTGGACGTGAACAAGGCCCAGTACTGCATCATTCCCGACGAGAACGGCATCGCCGTGGACGACGCCTACCTCTATCGGTTCTTCGAGGACTGGTATCTGCTGGTGGTCAACGCCGCCAACACGGAGAAGGACCTCAAACACCTTCTCCCCATCGCCGAAGAATACGGCGTGAAGATCACCGACATCAGCGGGGAATACGCCTCCATCGCCGTCCAGGGCCCCCGGAGCCGGGACCTTCTCATGATCCTTTCCGGCGGCGTCCCCGTCACCGAGCCCATGAAGAACGCCCTGGGTATCGTGGACTTGGAGGGCCATGAGGTGTGGGTCTCCAAGACCGGCTACACCGGGGAGCCTCTGGGCTACGAGACCTTCCTGAAATCTGAGGACGCCGTCTGGTTGTGGGGCCGGCTCATGGAGCTGGGCGCCAAGCCCGCGGGTCTCGGCGCCCGGGACACCCTGCGTCTCGAAGCGGGGATGCCCCTCTACGGCCATGAGATGGGCCTCGACGCCGAGGGCAAGCCCATGCCCATCTTCTCGGTGTCCCTGGCTCGCTTCGCCGTGTCCTTCTCCGAGAAGAAGGGCGACTTCGTGGGCCGCAAAGCTCTCGAAGCCCAGGCCGCGGCCAACAAGCGCATTTTGAACCGGGACTTTGCCGCCGACGCCCTGGCCGTCCTGCCCCGCCGCATCCGGCCCATCACCCTCCTCGATCGCGGCGTCATCCGGGGCGGCATGCCCGTCTACAAGGGGGAGAAGCTGGTGGGCTACGTGACCTCCGGCACCATGGTCCCCTATTACCAGGCCGAGGGTGAGGGCCTCTCCACGGAGATCCTGTCCGCCACCGCCAAGCGGTCCATCGGCATGGCGTACCTGGACAGCGACATCCTGGACTTCGAAGAGGTCATGGTGGACGTCCGCGGCAAGAAGCTGAAGGCCGGCATCCCCCCCTACCATATGCGGGTGGACGCGCCCCCCTTCGCCCGACCCATCCTCTACGACCGGTTCCTGGTGGAGGAGGAGGCCAAGGCTTCCGGCGACAACACCCAGAAGGCCATCCAGCTCCTCTACGACGCCATCGCCAATCACGAGTGGCGGCAGCGCTGCTGCATCAACCTGATCCCCTCGGAGAACACCCCCAGCAAGGCGGTGCAGCTCCTGTGCGCCAGCGACCCGGCTTTCCGGTACGCGGAGCATAAGAAGATCAAGTCCTTCTACGACGCGGACGTGTTTTACTACCAGGGCACCAAGTTCATCGACCAGGTGGAGCGGCTGCTGGTCCAGGAGATGCGGCGTTACTTCAACTGCACCGAGGTGGAGACCCGGCTGACCTCCGGTCAGATGTCCAACACCACCGTGTTCTCCGCCCTCATGGACTGGAAGAACCGCCTGGATCGGAAGCACACCCCCCAGCGCCTGGGCTACGTCCTCAACAACCACATCATCAAGGGCGGCCACCTCTCCGCCCAGCCCATGGGCGCTCTTCACGATTACATCGCTGTGGACCCCGTGACGGAGCGGAACGCCGTGGTGAACTTCCCCGTCTGCAAGGACAACATCTTCAAGATCGACGTGGAGAAGACCAAGGAGGTCATCGACGAGTATAAGCCGGAGCTGATCATCTTCGGCAAGAGCATGGTCCTCCACAAGGAGCCCGTGGCCGCCATCCGGCAGTTTGTGGACGAGCAGAAGATCCCCACCACCATCATGTACGACATGGCCCACGTGCTGGGTCTTGTCGGCGACCACTTCCAGAAGCCCTTCGCGGAGGGCGCGGAGATCGTCACCGGCTCCACCCACAAGACCTTCTTCGGGCCTCAGCGGGGCGTCATCGCTACCAACTGGGGGAAGAACGACCTGAAGTACGGCCTTTGGAACACCATCGAGACCCGGACCTTCCCCGGCGCGGTGTCCAACCACCACCTGGGCACCCAGCTGGGCCAGCTCATGGCGGCCTACGAGATGAACCAGTATAAGGATGCCTACCAGGCGGCCATCATCGACAACGCCAAGTTCTTCGCCAAGGCCCTGAAGGACCAGGGTCTGGACGTGAAGGGCGACCCCGCCATCGGCTACACCGAGACCCACCAAGTCATCGTGGGCGTGGGCTACGGCGAGGGCCCCGAGATCGCGGAGAGGCTGGAGCGGAACAACATCATCGTCAACTACCAGGCCGCCCCCGACGAGGAGGGCTTCACCGCTTCCGGCGCGCTCCGAATGGGCATGAGCGAGATGACCCGCTTCGGCTTCGGTCACGCCGAGTTCCAGAAGCTGGCCGAGCTCATGGCGGACTGCATCCTCCGGAACAAGGACATCCGGCAGGAGGTCATCGCCCTCCGGAGCGAGCACCTCGACATGCAGTACTGCTTCACCGACGCCGAGTTCGAGAAGGCTCTCGGGAAGCTGTCTGCCCTCATTGAGAAATAACACCTCATCCCCTGCCTGAGGCGGTCCCCCTTCCCCTCAAAGGGGAAGGCTAAGCGGAAATCAATATTATTTTTTAGGAGGTATCTATCATGACGATCAAATCCGGTCTCCAGTACTCCAAGTCCCACGAATGGGTCCAGATGGACGGCGACGTGGCCGTCGTCGGCATCTCCGACTTTGCCCAGGACGCTCTGGGCGATCTCGTCTTCGTGAATCTTCCCCAGGTGGGGGACGACGTGACTGCCGGCGAACCGTTCGGCGACGTGGAGTCCGTGAAGGCCGTGTCCGACCTTATCTCCCCCGTCACCGGCACCGTCTGTGAGATCAACGAGGAGCTGCTGGACGCCCCCGAGAACCTGAACAACGACCCCTACGGCGCCTGGATCATCAAGGTGGACAACATCTCCGGCACGGATGAACTGCTGGACGCCGCCGCCTACGAAGCCCACTGCGCCGCGGAGGCATAAGGGATGGGCAGCTACGTTCCTTCCACCCGGGAACAGCGGCAGGAGATGCTGCAGGCCATCGGGCTCAGCGACTTTAGGGAGCTCTACAGGGACGTGCCGGAGAGCATGTACCTGGACCGCCCCCTGGATCTGCCCGAGGGCCAGAGCGAGCTGGAGGTAAGCCGGGCCCTGAACGCCATGGCCCGCAAAAACAAGGTCTACGACGCCATTCTTCGGGGCGCCGGGGCCTACGACCATTACATCCCCAGCATCGTGAAGTATATCCCCGCCAAGGAGGAGTTCCTCACCGCCTACACGCCCTACCAGGCCGAAATGAGCCAGGGCGTGCTGCAGTCCATCTTCGAATACCAGACGGAGATCTGCGAATTGACCGGCATGGACGTGAGCAACGCCTCCGTCTACGACGGGGCCACCGCCGCGGCGGAAGGGTGCGCCATGGCCCGGGATCGGAAGCGCCGCGTCACGTTGATCTCCGGCGCGGCCCACCCCGACGTGGTCAACACCGTCCGGACCTACTGCTACGGCACCAACGACGAGGTGAAGGTCATCCCCGTGAAGGACGGGAAGACCGACCTCGACGCTTTGAAGGGGATGCTGAACCCCGAGGTCTCCGCCGTGTACGTGCAGCAGCCCAACTTCTTCGGCCTCTTCGAGGACGCCGAGGCCCTGTCCGCCGCCGCTCACGAGGCGGGAGCCCTCTCTATCCTGGGCGTGAACCCCATCGCCCTGGGCGTCATGAAGACCCCCCGGGACATGGGCGCGGACATCGCTGTGGGCGAGGGCCAGCCTCTGGGCCTGCCCCTTGGGTGGGGCGGACCCTACCTTGGATTCATGGCCACCACCACCAAGCTCATGCGCAAGCTCCCCGGCCGCATCGTGGGCGAGACCACGGACAGCGCCGGGAACCGGGCCTACGTCCTGTCCCTCCAGGCCCGGGAGCAGCACATCCGCCGGGAGAAGGCCGGCAGCAACATCTGTTCCAACGAGGCCCTTTGCGCCCTGACCGCCGGGGTCTACCTGGCTGCCATGGGCCCCGAGGGGCTCAAAGAGGCGGCGGAGAGCTCCATGGCCAAGGCCCATTACCTCTGCGCGGAGCTCTGCAAGCTCCCCGGCGTGAAGCTGCGCTATGAGGGGCCCTTCTTCCATGAGTTCCTGCTGGATATGCCCAAAGCCGATGATTTCTTGGCCGCGCTGGATGAGAAGAACATCCTGGGGGGCTTGCCCTACGACGGCGGCGTCCTCTGGTGCGCCACGGAGAAGGTACCCAAAGCGGTCCTCGATGAGGTGGTCGCCACCGTGAAGGAGGTGCTCGCATGAAGCTGATCTTTGAAAAGAGCGTCCCCGGCCGCCGATGCGCCATCCTCCCCGCCTGCGATGTGGAGAAGGTGGAGCTGCCGGAAGCGTTGAAACGCGAGGCTGCGCCCCTGCTCCCCGAGATGAGCGAGGTGGACGTGAGCCGCCACTACACGGAGCTCAACGAGCACGTCCACGGGGTCAACTGCGGGTTCTATCCCCTTGGCTCCTGCACCATGAAGTATAACCCCCGGATCGACGAGGAGATGGCGTCCCTGCCCGGCTTCGCCAGCGTCCACCCCCTGGCCCCCGCCGCCTCTGTGCAGGGCTGCCAGAAGGTCATGGACACCGCCAAGCGGTACCTCACCGAGATCACGGGCATGGACGATATGACCTTCCAGCCCGCCGCCGGGGCCCACGGCGAGTTCACCGGGGTCCTGCTCATCAAGCAGTACCACGACAGCCGGAACGACAAAGCCCGGACCAAGATCATCGTCCCCGACTCTGCCCACGGCACCAACCCCGCCACGGCGGCCATGTGCGGTTACCAGGTGGTGAACATCCCCTCGGCCCCCAATGGGTGTGTGGACCTGGACGCCTTGAAGGCGGTTTTGGGCCCCGATACCGCGGGCCTCATGCTCACCAACCCCAACACCGTGGGCATCTTCGACGAGAACATTCTGGAGATCACCCGCCTCGTTCACGAGGCCGGCGGCCTCTGCTACTACGACGGGGCCAACCTGAACGCCGTTATGGGCGTGGTCCGGCCCGGGGACATGGGCTTCGACTGCGTGCACCTGAACCTCCACAAGACCTTCGCCACCCCCCACGGCGGCGGCGGTCCCGGGGCCGGGGCCGTGGGCTGCAAAGCCTTCCTGGCCCCCTTCCTGCCCCACTCCGCCCTCATGGAGGAGCCCGGCCACATCCAGGTCCGGGGCTACCGGGGCAACTTCCTGGTGGTAGTGCGGGCCCTGGCGTACCTCTTGACCCTTGGGAAAGAAGGTATCCCCGAGGCGGCCCAGAACGCGGTCCTCAACGCCAACTACCTGATGCAGCGCATCAAGGGCACCTTCGCCCCCGCCTTCGATCGGATCTGCATGCACGAGTTCGTGCTGGATCTTTCCGAGTACAAGAAGGCCACCGGCGTGTCGGCTCTCGATGTGGCGAAGTCCCTCATCGATTACGGCATGCATCCCCCCACGATGTACTTCCCCCTCATCGTCCACGAGGCCCTCATGCTGGAGCCCACGGAGACCGAGAGCAAGGAGACGCTGGACTGGGCGGCGGAGGTGTTCCGCGCCCTCTACGAGCTGGGCTATACCGACCCCGCCTACATGCACGTCGCGCCCCACAACGCTCAGATCGGCCGGCCCGACGAGGTGAAGGCGGCCCGGAACCCCGTGGTCCGCTACGTCAAGCCGTGATCGAAAAACTGCTGACCTACGAAAGCGGGTCCTTGGACCCCTTTTGGAACTTAGCCATGGAGCAGCACCTGCTGGATACAGTCCCCAGCGGGTGCTGCCTTCTGTATCTGTGGCAGAACGAGAACACCGTGGTCATCGGCCGGAACCAGAACCCCTGGGCCGAGTGCCGGGTGGTCCTGCTGGAAGAAGAAGGGGGGCATCTGGTCCGCCGGCTGTCCGGGGGCGGGGCGGTGTTCCACGACCGCGGGAACCTGAACTTCACCTTTCTGGTGCCCACGGGGGACTACGACCTCAGGAAGCAGCAGCGGGTCCTTTTGGAGGCCTGCAAAAGCTTCGGTATACCAGCAGAGCTGTCGGGAAGAAATGATCTTACCGCCGACGGCCGCAAGTTCTCCGGCAACGCCTTCTACCGGAGCGGGGACCGATCCTACCACCACGGCACCCTTTTGGTGGACACGGACGGGGAGAAACTTTCCCGGTATCTGACGCCCGCCAAGGCCAAGCTGGAAGCGAAGGGCGTGGCTTCGGTCCGCTCCCGGGTGGTGAATTTGGTGGAGCTGTGCCCCGGGATCACCATCGGCGGGCTGAAAAGGGCGCTGGTGTCTGCGTTTGAGTCCGTCTACGGCCTCCCGAGTCGGCCAAAGGAACTGACCGGGGCGGACAGGATCCGCATCGATGAACTGCGGGAGCACTATGGGAGCTGGGCCTGGCGCTTCGGCCAAAGGCTGCCCTTCACCTGGCGGGCCGAGGGCCGCTTCCCCTGGGGGAGCGCGGAGCTGCAGCTGGCGGTGAACGAAGGGACCATCCGGGCCGCCCGGCTCTACACCGACGCCATGGATGAAAGCCTCTCCGTCGCCGCGGAGGCCGCCCTTACCGGCTGCCGGTTCGACCCATCGGCCCTGGGGGAAGCCCTGGGGCCCGTCCCCCATGGGGAGGATATCCTTTCTCTGCTGAAGGATACGGGCGATTCGTAAATCGCCCCTACGGTGGAAAAAGCTTGGCACGCTGTAGGGGCCATTCACGAATGGCCCGAAATAGAAAACATACACAGGAGAAACCTATATGTTCGACTTTGATCTCATCGTGATCGGCGCGGGCCCGGGGGGTTACGAAGCTGCCCTCCACGCCGCCAAACTGGGCATGAAGACCGCGGTGGTGGAGCGCCGGGAGGTGGGCGGCACCTGCCTCAACCGGGGCTGCATCCCTACCAAGGCCCTCCTGCACGCTTCCACCGTCTATGAGGAAGCGAAGAGCGCCGCCGCCCTGGGCGTGCATGCCGAGGGGCTGACCTACGATCTTTCCGCCATGTTTGCCTACAAGCAGCAGGTGGTGGAAAAGCTTCGGGGGGGCGTCGAGAGCCTCCTGAAGGCCGCCAAAGTGACCCTGCTTCGCGGCACCGGCATGTTGACCGCGGCGAACACGGTGACGGTCTCCGGGGAGAACCAGGGCATGTACACCGCCCAAAATATCCTGCTGGCCACGGGCTCCGTGCCCGCCCGGCCCCCCATCCCGGGCCTGGATCTTCACGGCGTGCTGACCTCCGACGAGCTGTTGGCGGGCGAGGGCGGTGATTTTTCGTCCCTGGTCGTCATCGGCGGCGGGGTCATCGGCGCGGAGTTCGCCACGTTCTACAACGACTTGGGCGTGGACGTGACCGTGGTGGAGGGCCTCGATCGGCTCCTCCCCAACATGGATAGGGAGCTGGGCCAAAACCTGGCCATGATCTTCAAGAAGCGGGGGGTCCAGGTCTTCACCGGGGCCATGGTGAAGGATCTTGTCGCCGCGGACGGCGCTCTGCAGGTAAATTTTGAGACCAAAGGCAAGCTCCAGTCCGTCACCGGCCGGCGGGTCCTCTGCGCCATCGGCCGCACCCCCTATACAGCTGGTCTCTTTGCGGACGGCATGGCCCCCGAGATAGACCGGCGGCGGATCAAGGTCAACGACCGGTTTGAAACGAGCCTGCCCGGCGTCTGGGCCATCGGTGACGTATCTTCGCCCGTCCAGCTCGCCCATGTGGCCACGGCCCAAGGCATCTGCGCCGTGAACGAGATGGCAAACAGGCCCAACGGTATGGACCTCTCTTTAGTCCCCGGGTGCGTGTACGTGCGGCCGGAGATCGCCGCCGTGGGGCTCACCGAGGCGGACGCCAAGGCCCAGGGGATCCCCGTGAAGACGGCGAAGGCGCTGATGTCCGCCAACGGCCGGACCGTGATCCTCAGCGGCGACCGGGGCTTTATGAAGCTGGTGGCCCACGCCGAGACCCGGCAGCTTTTGGGCGCCCAGCTCATGTGCACCAACGCCTCGGACATGATCTCTGGGCTCTCTGAGGCCATCGCCAACGGTCAGACCCCATCCGACCTCCTCCGGGCCATGCGTCCCCATCCCACCTTCGAGGAGGCCCTGACCGGGGCGCTGGTGGAGTTGGATAATAAACTGAATTGATCTTTTGCGGCTTTTTCTTTTCCGGCTTGAAAAGAAAAAGTCGCCCAAAAAGAAAAGCCAAGAAACAAAAAGAGGTCATGGCGAAAACCATGATCTCTTCTTAAGTTTCTCTTTTTCCGCCGCTTTTTCTTTTAAAGAGAAAAAGCGGCAAAAGAAAGAATTTATATCTCTACGTCTACGCCCAGCTCCCGCAGCTCCCGCCTGAGCCGAGCTACGTCCCCCCGGTGGACGATGGCGGGCATGCTCAACCGCCGGGCGGCCTCCACGTTGATGGGGTTGTCGTCGATGAAGACGCAGGCGGCAGGGTCCAGACCATAGGTCTCGAAGAACCGTTCAAAGATCTCATGCTCCGGCTTCAGGAGCCTGTAGTCTGAGGACAGGAACCGCCGCTCCTTCGGCAGATACTCGCTGCCGGGGATCAGGTCGAAATACCGATGAAAGTCCTGGCTGGCGTTGGAGAGCACGTACAGGTCGTACCCCTTTTCGTGGAGCTCCTTCACCAGTTCCTTCGCGCCGGGCATGGGGATCATGTCCTCCCACCAGTGGAACACCAGCTCCCGGGCCGCCTCATGTAGATGCGCCGGCAGTCTGGAGCAGGCGCTTTTTACCACGTCCTCACCGGTGATGTCCCCCCGATCGAAGGCCACCCACTCCCAGCCCCGGAAGATCTCCTGCCGCAGGGCTTCCGCGTCGTCGCCGGTGAAGCCCCGCAGGGCGATGAATTGGGCCGGGGCGAAGTCCATCAGGACCTGCCCCATGTCGAAGACGATATTGGGTCTCATGTTCCCTGTCCCCCTCTCCATATCCTTCGGAATCAAAGAACAGAGAAGGTCAGCGCCTTCTCTGTTCCCTGAGATCCAGATCTATTACACTTCCAGGCTGCCGGAGGTGACGTACCGGCCGGATTTGCGGTCGAACAGCATGATGGAGTTGCCTACGAAATGGATGTGGGTCGCACTGCCGATGGTGTACAGCTCGTTGCCGAATACCACGCTGGTCAGCAGGAAATCCCCGGTGCGGATCTTCAGTGTGGACTCCATGCCGGTAGGCATGGCGCCGTAGATCTCGCCTTCGATGCCGTAATCCGCCAGACGGATGAACTCGGGGCGAACGCCCAGCACGTAGTCGCCGTCCTGGATGACCGGCGCGTCCTCGATGGAGGTATCGATCTCCTCCACCCGGGCGATGTTGTAGCGGAACACCTCGTCCTTGTTGCCCTTCTCCACATAGCCCTTCTGCTTGGCCATTTCCGCCCGGCGGGCCTTCTCAGCCTCGATGGACTCGTCCCGGACCCTGTTCCACTCAGCCATGGAGATGGGCTCGTTGGGCCGGAAGGTGGCCTTGTTGCCGCCCAGCAGCGACAGGGCGACGCTGCCGTCAGCGTTCTGCTCCCCGTGGGCCTCAATGAAGTTGATGGAGGGGTTGCCCACGAAGTCGGCTACGAACAGGTTGTTGGGCCGGTTGTAGACCGTCAGCGGCGCGTCGTACTGCTGGAGCACGCCGTTGTTGATAAGGCAGATGGAGGTGGCCAGCGTCATGGCCTCCATCTGGTCGTGGGTGACGTAGACGAAGGTGCTGCCCGTCTCCACGTGCAGACGCTGGAGCTCATACCGCATTTCCAGACGGAGCTTGGCGTCCAGGTTGCTCAGCGGCTCGTCCATGAACAGCACGCTGGGCTCCGGCGCCAGGGTACGGGCGATAGCCACACGCTGCTGCTGTCCGCCGGAGAGCTCCGCGGGGTACCGATCCATGAACATGCCGATCTTCACGATGCGGGAGACCCGACGCACAGCCAGGTCGATCTCCTCCTTGGTGAGCTTCCGCTTGGTGACGATGGGCTGTCCGCCCTTCAGCACGCGATAGTCCTTGTCCAGTTCCTCGCCGTTGGCCTTGTGGGCGGCGATGGCGCTGCTGAGCTTCGCTTCCAGCTCCTTGGAAACGGCGGCGGCCTTGGCAGCGTCGGTCTGCAGATCGTAGCCCAGCAGGGTCTTGGCGGTCATCATGGAGATGGAATAGGCGTCGATCAGCTTGATGTAGGCCTTCTTCTTGTCCACGACGCCGTTCTTGTCGCGGCAGTCGTTGATGACCTCCGCCACGCCCTTGGGATCCTTCAGGATCTCTATGAGCCGGGCCGCGTTCTTGGCGTCGTAGTCCACGGTCTCCTTGTTCTCATTGATGTTCTTGAGACCGAAGGCGATGTTCTCGTAGACGGTCATGTTGGGCCACAGGGCGTAGTTCTGGAACAGGAAGCCCACCTTGCGCTTGTTGGCGGGGATGTTGATGCCCGCCGCGCTGTCGAACACCACCCGGTCGCCGATGGTGATGCGGCCTTCCGTGGGGGTCTCCAGCCCCGCGATCATGCGGAGCGTGGTCGTCTTGCCGCAGCCGGAAGGACCCAGCAGGGTGACGAACGCGTTGTCCTCGATGACGAGATTCAGGTTTTCCACGGCGTAGAACTTTTTCCAACGCTTCGTGATGTTTTCCAATACGATTTTGGGCATATCATTAACCTCCGATGCCTTCATCCAGGCTTGCGCCAGTGAGTTTGTTGACGACTGTGTTGAAGATCAGGATCGTGACGATCAGGATCAGGTTGATACCGCTGGAGAACGCGTACAGGCCCATTTCATCGAAATAGTCCAGCGTGGTGGAGAGGATGTACCCCTGGGTGCACAGCAGCATGAACAGGGACAGCTCTCTCAAGCAGGTCATGAACGGCAGCATGAATCCGCTGATGATCGAGGACTTCTGGATCGGCACGATGATGCGGAACATGCGCTTGAACCACGGGATATCCTGGATGATGGCCGCCTCTTCGATCTCGCCCGACAGCTGCAGCATGGAGTTCAGCGACGCGCGGCTGGCGAAGGGGATGTACTTGACGGTACCGACGATGATCAGCAGCCAGTAGGTGTTGAACAGGTTGACGTACTTGTTCGAGAACAGGATGAAGAACGCGACGCCCACCGCGATGGAAGGCATGAGGTAGGGCAGGAACGCCACGTTGTTCACGTAGTTCGCCCACTTGTTCCGGCGGTTCTTGCTGACAGCGTAGCCGATCAGGGTGCCGATGGTGCCGGCGGTCAGCGCGCAAGCCACGGAGACCAGGAGCGTGCCGCCGAAGGCGTTCCAGATCGTGTTGTTGTACAGCATGCCCTTCTGACCGTACATGCCGTTCTCGGTGACGTTCTCGGCGGTGATCCACCACTTGGTCGTCAGGTTCGCTACGTTCCCGGTATACAGGAAGCTGTAGTCGCCCGGGTTCGGCAGGAATGTTTCAAAGGCGAAGGAGATGATGGGGTAGATGCTGGTGAAGAACGTGATGAGGATGAAGACGGCGCCGATCACGTACTTGCCGCTCTTGCCCAGGTTGAACCGGGATATCTGACCGGACTTGCCCGTGACGGTGGTGTAGCTCTTGCGGCTCTTCAGCGTCAGCTGATTCGCCAGCAGGATCGCCACGCCGAAGACCATCATGATGATGGCCAGGATGCTGGCTTCACCGGTGTACTTGTCGTTCAGGGAGATATACTTAGTGGACAGGGTCTCCAGATTCAGGTAGTGAGGCACGGGGTAGCTGCCCATGGCGCTGCCGAAGACCAGCAGCACCGTGGATAGGATGGCGGGCTTGATCATGGGCAGGGTGATCCGGAACATGGTCTTCCAGCGAGGCGTGTCCAGAATGGTGGCCGCCTCCTCCAAATTGGCGTCCATGTTGCGGAAGATGCCGCCGATGAGGATATACGCGAAGGGCGCGTAGTGCAGGCCCAGCACCACCGCGGAGGGGAACAGGCCCTGGCACCACCAGCCCGGCATGTTGATCTTGAACACCGAGGCCAGGAGGCCGTCCGCCGAGTGGGTGACGGCGTTGGAATAGAACAGGTTCTTCCACACCACGGCCAGGGTCCACTGAGGCATGATGTAGGGGAAGATAAATATGGAGCTCAGGTATTTTCTGAACTTCATGTTGGTCCTCGTGACCAAAAATGCGAAGAATCCGCCGAAGACGATGGATACCACGCAGGATATGGACGCGAGGAGCACCGTGTTGCCCAGGGGCCGCCACAGGTTCTTCTTGGCCAGCTTGGAGGTGAACAGGTCCTTGTAGTTGGCGAAGGAGTAGCCTTTGTCGCTCCCCTTCGGATAGATGGAGGGATATTTTTCGGGATTCCTCTGGGTCAGGTTCTCGTCGATGGTGCCCGCGTGGATGGCGAAGGTGTCCTCCGTGATGGCGATGATAGGCGCGACGGTGGTGAAGGTCATGACGATGCCCAACAGCAGAAGGATAATGTTCTGGGGCTTTGAAAAAAATGTTTTCAGCTTGTTGAGCCGAATGCGCCGCTTCATGGCGCGTGTGGGTTGGGCTGTTTGCACGTATTCCTCCCTTATCCCATCAGAGGCGCCTTACTGCTAAGGCGCCTCTGATCATTTTGAACGATATGGATTATTTCACGGTGTACTTGGTCAGCATCTCGATCCAGGAACCGACGGTGAAGGCAACGTCGGCGCAGTAAGCGGGATCTTCGATGACCAGCTGGCCTTCGCCGACCCACCAGTCATAGCCGCGGTCGTTCTTGCAGTCGAACTCGTTGACGCCGGTCTCCTTGTTGTAACCGCCCTTGCTGTGGCCGTACTTCTCCTCGGTGCCCTTGGCGACCTCAGGATTGGAGGAGTAGCCGCCCATGTCCTTGCCCCAGGCGGAGAAGCCGTCCACGGTGCAGGTGATGTAGGCGATGAAGGCGCAGGCAGTCCAGGGCAGCGGGCTGTTGTCGGGCACGAACATGTAGTGGCAGTAGCCGTAGCCGCCGATGCCGTTGTAGCCGTCCTGATAGGCAGCGACCTTGATGTTGTTCTTGGAGACGGTCTCAGACTCCTCCACGGAGCGGAGCTTGGAGTACACCAGGAGGCCGAACTGATCGGTGGCGGAAGCCTGCACCAGGGTGTTGCAGATGGGGCCGTCGTCCTCGACCTTGGCATAGCTCTCGACCCACAGCTTGATCCAGGCCAGAGCGTAGGCGCCGTTCTCACCGAGGCCCAGGTCCTCAGCGTCGCCCTGGAGCTCCTCGATGACGGGCTTGAAGTAAGCCTGCTTGTCGGCGTCCAGCTTGTCGAAGGCTTCCTTCAGGTAGCCGGCGTAGGTATCCTCGGTCAGCATGTAGAGGAAGTTCTTGCCGACGATCTCGGAGTCGATGTCCATGAACAGACCATGCTCACCCTCAGCCACGAAGTCCCAGCAGTTGGTGAAGGTCTTGGTGCCGGTGCTGTTGTACTCGAAGACCTTGTTCAGGGTCTGCAGAGGCAGATAGCCCTTCCAGGCTTCGGGGGTGGTGCCGTTGGCCTTGGCCCAATCCAGGGGCACGAAGGTGTCCAGGATGCCGGTGTGGACCATCTTGCTCTCGATCTGGTTGCCGTCCTGGATCAGGGTCATGGCGAAGGTGCCCTTCTCCTTCTTGGAGTCGGCGGTCAGCTGATCGAAGATCTTGTTGTTCTTCGGCTGCTGCCACTCGAACTCCAGCGTGTAGCTGGGATCGATGGTCTGCAGATACTCGATGAACAGAGGCAGGGCGGACTTGCCGCGGCTGGAGTTGCCGACGCCGTAGAAGGTGTCGCCGTTGGACTCTTCGATGGCCTTCTTGCAGAGCTCTTCCAGGGACAGGCCCTGAGCCTCTTTGATGACCTTCTGTACTTCAGAGAGAGGAGCCTCGGGCTCGGCCTTGGCTTCTTCCTTCTTCTCCTCGGCCTTGGCTTCGGTCTTGGTCTCGACCTTGGTCTCGGTCTTGGTCTCAGTCTTGGTCTCGGTCTTGGTCTCAGCAGCCTTGTTTCCGCAGGCTACCAGGGACAGCACCATGACGAGGGCCAAAATCAGTGCAAGCGCTTTCTTCATATTTCTTCTCCTTTTCTACGATATGGGCTTATGCCCTAACTGATATTATACGCATATCGAAAGCAATAATCAAGAGGGGAACTTCCCCCGGAAGGGCGAATAATCCCCCTTCAGTCGCCAAAGGCGACAGCTCCCCCATTTTCCTTCGGAAAACAGAGGAGCCTTTTCAGGTGTTCCAAAAGCCTGCCCTGTCCTGCCGAATGGCAGGATGGGGAAGGTATCATTTCCGGGACCTGCCCCGGCTCTTGCGGGCGGAGCCCACCATGCCCGGGCGGATCTTTTTGGAGGTCGTGACGGTCTCGCCCATGAGCTTTTTGATCTCGTCCCGGAGCTTGGCCGCCTGCTCGAACTCCAGCTCCCGGGCGGCCTGCTGCATCTGCTCCTTCAATATCTCGATGCGGGCGGCCTTCTCCGTCTCAGAATAGGTGCTCTCGCCGGCCTCGGCCCTGTGGCTGATGCCCAGGAGGGCGGAGACCTCCTTGCGGATGGTCCGAGGGGTGATGTTGTGCTCCGCATTGAAGGCCATCTGCTTCTTCCGCCGGCGCTCGGTCTCGTCCATGGCCCGCTGCATGGAGGGGGTCACGGTGTCCGCGTACAGGAGCACCCGGGCCTCGGCGTTCCGGGCGGCCCGGCCGATGGTCTGGATGAGGGAGGTCTCGGACCGGAGGAAGCCCTCCTTGTCCGCGTCCAGGATGGCCACCAGCCCCACCTCGGGCAGGTCCAGGCCCTCCCGCAGCAGGTTGATGCCCACCAGCACGTCGAATTCGCCCAGCCGCAGGTCCCGGATGATCTCCATGCGGTCCAGGGTGTCGATGTCGCTGTGCATGTACCGGACCCGGACGCCCATGCCGTCGAGATACTCCGTCAGGTCCTCCGCCATCCTTTTCGTCAGGGTGGTGATGAGGGTCCGATAGCCCTTTTGGGCGGTGAGCCGCACCTCGGAGAGGATGTCGTCGATCTGGCCCTCGATGGGCCTCAAAAAGATCTCGGGATCCACGAGGCCCGTGGGTCGGATGATCTGCTCCGCCACCTGGCTCGCACGGGAGAGCTCCCAGGGGCCGGGTGTGGCGGACACGCAAAGCATCTGGGGGATGCGCTGGAGGAATTCGTCGAACTGCAGGGGCCTATTGTCGAAGGCGGAGGGCAGGCGGAAGCCGTACTTCACCAGCTCCTCCTTGCGCATGCGGTCCCCCCGGTACATGGCGCCGATCTGGGGGATGGTCACGTGGCTCTCGTCGATGATGAGCAGAAAGTCCTTGGGGAAGTAGTCGATGAGGGTGTAGGGGGGCTCGCCGGGGCTCCTGCCGTCGAAGTAGCGGGAGTAGTTCTCGATGCCGTTGCAGTAGCCGATCTCCTGCATCATCTCCATATCGTGACGGACTCGCTGCTCGATGCGCTCCGCCTCCAGGGGCTTGCCTTCGTCCAGGAACTGGTCCCGGCGGAGCTCCATGTCCCGCTCGATGTCCTTCATGGCGGCCATGAGCTTGGCCTGGCCCGTGGCGTAATGGGAGGCGGGGAAGATGGCCACGTGGTCCTGATGGCTCAGAACCTCCCCGGTGAGGGTGTTGATCTCGGTGATCTTCTCCACCTCGTCCCCGAAGAAGCTGACCCGGTAGGCCCGGCCCTCGTTGCCCATGGGGAAGATGTCCAGCACGTCCCCCCGGACCCGGAAGGTGCCCCGCTGGAAATCGAGGTCGTTCCGCTGGAACTGGATGTCCACCAGGCGGCGCATGACCTCCTCCCGGCTCACTTCCATGCCGGGGCGGAGGGAGAGGGACAGGTGCAGATACTCCTCCGGGTCGCCCAGGGCGTAGATGCAGCTGACCGACGCCACGATGATGACGTCCGACCGCTCGTTCAGGGCGCAGGTGGCGGAGTGGCGGAGCCGGTCGATCTCCTCGTTGACGGCGGTGGTCTTCTCGATATAGGTGTCGCTGGAGGCGATGTAGGCCTCCGGCTGGTAGTAGTCATAATAGGAAACGAAGTACTCCACCGCCGAGTCGGGGAAGAACCCCTTGAGCTCGGAGCAGAGCTGGGCTGCCAGGGTCTTGTTGTGGGCCAGGACCAGCGTGGGCTTCTGGACCTTCTCGATGACCTTGGCCATGGTGTAGGTCTTGCCGGAGCCGGTGACGCCCAGGAGGACCTGGAGCTTGTCGCCCCGGAGGACGCCGCAGCTCAGCTTTTCTATGGCCTCGGGCTGATCGCCCTGGGGGGTGAAGGGGGAAACGACTTTGAACATCTCAATACTCGTAGTCCACTGTATGAGACTCTTGTACGTGCTGGTGGATATACTTCCGGGCCTCGTTGTGGGTGGGGGCCACGTCGTAGGCGAGATACCCCGCCTTATCCTTGAAGGTGACGATCAGGGCTGCGTCGTAGCTCCGGCCCTTGTGCAATTGATCCATGTTGTACTCGATCTCCACGATCTCGGGGACGGTCTCCTTCAGCGCCAACAGCTTCTGCCCCACCACGGGCCCGCACACCTCAGGGTCGATGAACTTGAACAGCAAAACGTGCTTGAACATATAGCGAACTCTCCTTCCAGTTTATGTTTACAGTATACCGCAAAACCATTCCGCTTTCAATTTTTTCCTTCGCACCTTTTTCTTTTCGGAGAAGTGTTTTGTCAAGGGGTGTTTACAAAAACACGATTCATTTTCCTCAATCTGTCATTGGATTTCTTCTAATTGCTGCAACCAATCATTCCGAAACAGACTTCAATGTGACTTCCGCATTGAAGTCTGTTGTTCATTCGAATGACGGTACTATGAAAACAGGTTTTCTTAAATCAGGCACAGGTTCTGTTGAAAAGCCCATGAGCCATGTGGTATATTAAATTATAATATCCTGAGCAACGCATAGGCGGGCACCCGTTCTTCAGATGGGGATTCCGGCAAAGCACCTGTTCTGATTCGATGTACAGGGCAACGGGTAGATAACTAATAATTGTTGAATGTGGACATGTTTCTATGAAAAAGCTGATCATGATCGTTTGCTTTGCCGCGCTGGCCGGTATCGGGATCGTCCTGCTGCTGAGCCGCGGCTCATCCGATACGGACGCGGCGCCCGCCGTCTACGTCTTTGAGGATGCAGTTTCGGCCGTTGAGATCCATCTCGCCTCCGCTCAGCTCGTTTTCGACAGGGGAGAAGCCGGAAAGACCACCGTCACAGTCACCGGCACGCAGGCGGAGGCCGTATTCTCAGAAGGTATGCTCTCTGTTACGGAAAACGGGAAAATGGCAACCAAGGCGATCGTGACGGTTTCCCTTAGCGAGGATGCGTTTTTATCCACGTTTTCAGCGGAAACGGGGGCCGGGAACGTATCCTTGCAGAGGCTCAACTGCCGCGAAGCCGCGATCGACTGCAAGGTCGGCGACGTAAGGATCGACTTTGCTTCCATGCCGGAAAGGCTGCACGTCAAAACCGGCACCGGGGACGTCAGCATACAGTTTCCCGGCACGGAGCCCATACCAATACAGGCTCCCTTTGGATTGGGAGCCCGAGATTTTTCGGATAGATTCATCGTCAAGGAGAAGGCGGCTATCGTGATCGACGTTTCCGCCGGCAACATAACGCTGCGTTGAGGGAAAGGCAGATCGCCGCCTCATTCGATGATCGTGATATTCAAATGATGTTCCCTGTATCCTCCGGGCTGCAGGGAATTATAATCGGGTTTGGTTTCGAGGGCGGTGATGCGGCCCTCGTAGCCGGGCAGGGAGGTCCAGGGCTCGATGCAGAGGAAGGGCACCTGCATCTTCACCTTGTGCCAGATGGCGCAGTAGGCGGTGTCTGGGAAGGTGACGATCACCTTGCGCCTGTCCTTTTCCGTGGCGAGGACGGCCGTCTTCCCCATGCCGCTCAGGATCACGGCGTCGTGGTCGAAGAGATCGTGCCTGAGGGCGATGCGGTTGCCCTGGGCCACCGGACAGGGGGACTGGGTCCCCAGCATCAGGCAGTTCTCGCTCATGTCGTTCTCCATAAGCGCCTTCGCTTCCGGAAACTCCACATAGTAATCCTCAAATCGCAGCCCATCTGTCAGCGGCACATTGAAGCCGGGATGGCTGCCCAGGCCATAGTACATGGTGTCCTCGCCGTGATTCTCCACCTCGTAGGTCACGAAGAGCGTGTTCTCCCGCAGCTCGAACCGCACGCTGAAGTCGAAGTCGAAGGGCCAGACGGCAGCGATATCGGGAGTCACGATCAGGCGCATCCGTACGGAGGCGTCGGTCCGGTCCGTCACCTCGTAGTCCGCATAGGGCGCGAATCCGTGGATGCGCACGGGGCCGTATTCCCGACCGCGGTAGGAATATTTCTGGTCCTTCAGTCGTCCGGCAAAGGGAAAGAGCACCGGTGCATGCTTGTTCCAGACGGAAAGGTCGTCATAGATGTATTCGGCGTTTCCGGTGGCGAGGCGCGAGAGCTGCGCCCCTTTTTCGTCGATCTCCGCTGTCAGGAATTCATTTTTGATCGTGATCATAGCGTTTTCTCCCCAAATGTCCCCTTCATATCCTCGGTGCTGAAATCGCCCAGCGGCAGCTCGACGGGCATGCCCGTTTTCTGGCTCTTATAGATGGCAAGGATCAGCTCCAGAGCGGTCCTGCCCGCATACACGTCCACATAGGGCGGTCGATGCTGCTCGATCGCCTCCGCCACATCCTGAAATAGCCGAACATGGCCGTGGCCGTACACGTTGGGCGCGGGTTCGCTGAGGGTCCGAGCGGCTTCATCGCCATCACGCGCGTCGGCAAAGTCCCATACCTCCACGTTATTGCAGCTGTTGCCGCCCAGCTTCACCTTTCCGCCGGAGCCGAACAGATACAGCGTCTCCTCCAGGTTGTCGCGGTACACGTTGCCCGAGCCCTCCAGAACGCCTATGGTACCGTTTTTGAACTCCACGATAGCCGTACCCATATCCTCGGTCTCCAGATACCGGTGCAGGTGGTTGGCCGTAACGCCGTATACGCGGGCGATATCCGTGCCGAGGGTCCAGCGGAGCAGGTCGGCGCCGTGGATGCACTGATTCATTAGACAGCCGCCGTCCTCCTTCCAGGTGCCGCGCCAGGCATCGTGCTCATAGTAGCTTCTTTCCCTGTTCCAGTATACGTTCACGGAGCAATGACTGATCGTACCGAACCGCCCCTCCTCCAGGGCCTTTCGCATGGCCTGCACAGCCTTGTTAAAGCGGCACTGCTGGCAGACGGAGACCGTGACGCCGACCCTTTCGGCGGCGGCGATGATGCGATCGGCGTCGGCCAGGCTCATGGCCATAGGCTTTTCGATGATGGTGTGGACGCCCTGCTCGATGCAGTACAGGGCGATCTCGGCATGCTTTCCGCTTTCGGTGGCGATGCTGACCAGCTCCGGCTGCTCCGCTACCAGCATCCGCTGATAATCGGTGTAGGTTTTGATGCCGGCATCCCCAGGGATCCCCGCCCGCGTGAGCAGCGCCTCTGCCTTGCCGGGGACGACATCGCATACGGCGGCGATCTCGAACCCGTTGGCCCGGGCAGCTTTGAGATGATTGATGGAGATGCGGCCGCAGCCAATCAATGCGTATTTCATAGATCTACTCTCCTTCCGGTACGGGACGATTCATACACGCCCAGAATAACGCCGAGAGGCATGCGCCCTTGACCACCGTCGATGACCAACGGCTCCCCCTCTGTGATGTGACGAATAAAGTTGCCGTACTCCCGGATGTGGTAGGCGGTGGTGACGCTCCTGTTGTCGGCTGAGGTGTTGCCGGCCAAGGAGACGCGGCAGCTCTCTGGACAATCCCCCGGCACGGTCCAAAGGGTGATGGAATCGTTTTCCAAGATGATGGTCCCCTTTTCAAATCCGAGAATGAACCGTTTTTCAAACGACGGGAGGGAGCAGGTGGTAGCGTCGATGACCGCCACGGCGCCATTTTCGAAAGCAAGGGCTGCCGCCACGGTATCCTCCACTTCAATGTTCCGAAGCCGGGTCCTCGCATAGCCGGTCACGGAGACGGGTCGGCCCATCAGATAGCAGAGCAGGTCGATCCCATGGATGCCCTGATTCATGATCACGCCGCCGCCGTCGCCCGCGAAGGTGCCCCGCCACGCCGCGGAATCGTAGTATTCCTGCCCACGATAGAAGCGCATCATCAGCTGGGCGCTGACGGGTCTGCCGGCCTCGCCGCTGTCGACGAGACGGCGGATGGTCTGCGCCGCGTCGGAAAAGCGGGACTGGGAGATGACGCCGAGACAGAGGCCCCGTTCCTTTGAGAGGGCGATCAGGGCGTCCGCCTCCGGAAGCGTCAGGCACATGGGCTTTTCTACCATCACATGCTTGCCAGCCAGCAGCGCCTGGCGGGCGTTGGCAAAGTGGTCGCCGGTGGGTGTACAGACAGAAACGGCGTCAATGCCCTCATCCGACAGCATGGCCTCATAGGTCTCATAGGCCCGGCAGGAGAACTCATGGGCAAAGGCCTGTGCCTGAGCGTACCGCCTCGATACGGCGCCGATGAGCACACCGCCTCCGGCGGCAATGGCCTGGGCGTGTGTGGGCGCGATGGTCCCGCAGCCCAGGATACCAAAACGAACAGGATCACTCATACGCAACGCTCAGCTCCTTCAAAATGTTCACAAAAGCCCTGTGGGCTCTGCGAAAGTTGTCCTCCCCGGAAAAGCCGCGCCGCTCCCCCGCATAGGACAGATGCGGCTCCAGGGAGAAGACCAGATCCCGATGCTTCAGCGCGGATACGATCTCCCTGATCCGCGCGTCGCCTTCCCCAGCAGGCACCCGCGCGGAGGATCCGCGCTTGACGTCTTTGATGTGTACGTAAGCGATATGCTCATCCAGGGTCGGCAAGCTCTCTCTAAACGGATCTTCTCCGGCGGCAAAGAAGGCAGCCGGATCAAAGGCGCAGGCGAGGGCGGGCGAAGCCGTTTCCCGCAGCAGCCGCAGCATATCGGCGCTCCGGGCGCCGACGGTATCCGCTCCGCTCTCCATCAGGAGCACCTTGCTTCTTGCTTCAGCCACCGAAGCCATGGCGCGGAGCCTATCCAGGCTCATGGAAAACGCTTCCTCCATGGGGTACTCCAGACGGAAAAAGGAGAATACCCGGATATAGCGGCAGCCGAAGATATCGGCGATATCGGCGGCGTGCTCCACGTCGGCTGCCGCTTTGCCTGTGGGAAGATCAGAACGTTCCTTGCCGATAGGAGAGGAAACACAGGTGATGGAAAGCCCAGTATCATCGCAGCTGCGCCTCACGATGTGGAGCGACCTTTCGGGGAGCTCCATCACGTTGACGTCGTCCACCGTGCGGATCTCCAGGAACCTGAGCCCCAGGTCCTGGAGCACGCGGATCTGATCCGTCAAGGCGGGAGCGATCTCATCTGCAAAACAGCCTAACCGTATCATACCGTACCCTCATTTAGGAAACTGCCCGCCGTGAAGCGGGCAGTTTCACAGGAGGAGAACCAATCAGAGGGCCTTGTTCCAGTCCTCGGGAGATATGCGCACGATCTCATCGGTATCGGCCGAAGCGTGGATGGCGTCGCAGACCGTGGTAAGATTCCGCGTGAAGGTGAGCGGCACAGCGTACTCGCAGTTGCCGCGGATGACGTCGGCGATATGGGTGTAGATCCCATACCGATCCCCGTTGTACTGACCGGGAAGGGGCCCGCAGGTGTTGTCGTCGTTGGTCTTGCTCCGATACGCCGTGGGATCGATGGGTCCGGGATAGGAGATCCGGTGGACATCGATGGTGCCGTCCGTGATGAAAGCGGTGCCCTTGCTGCCCTGAACGATCCAGTGGGGGAGCTTGTCCACCATGATGCAGTGCTCGCAGCGAAGGATGATGCCGCTCTCGCTCTTCATGTTCGCCACAAAGGTATCCTCGCAGTCACCGTCCATGATGACCTGGCGCTTCTCGGCACAGACCTTGACGATGGGCTCGTCGATGGCCGACATCAGCTGACCCAGGAGATGGGGGCCCCAGTTGTTCAGATAGCCGCCGGCGAACTTTTTGTACAGCTGCCAGTCGTACCGCTTTCCAAAGGTGCCGGCTCTTCTGGTGATCATATAGACCTTGCCGATCTCGCCGTCCTCGCCGTCCGCCACGAACTTGCGGACCGCTTCCAAATCGGTCCCCCAATTCTGGGGGAGGAACGGCATCAGGCTGACGCCGAATTTCTCCTTCGCCTTCTTGGCTTCGTCGATAATGAACGCGGCGTCCTCGGAGTTCTTTGCCCAGGGCTTGGTGATGAGCACGTTTTTGCCGGCGCGCAGACAGGCAGCTGCCACTTCCGTGTGCATATGGCTGTCGGTGAGGACGACGCAGTATTGCACGTCGGAGGCAAGCAGCTCCTCCCGGGAGCCATAGGCCCGGCAGTTCCTGTGCCCGTTGAGATAGAAGACCTTGGCCAGCCTTTCGGCCCTGTCCGCCACGATATCGTAGGTGCCGATCACCTCGAATTCGGGGTGCCGCAGCAGGATCGGGGTGTGCAGCTCGTTGGCGTTTTTGCCGCAGCCGATGATGGCTGTCTTGATTCTTTCTGCCATTGTTCTTTACTCCTTTACTACTCGATTAAGCAAACTGCTTTTTGATGAGGTCCAGCGCTTTTTTCAGGCTGTCGGGGCCGGTGCCGCCCTTCGCTTCGAAGGAGATGGTCTCGTCGTACCCCAGTTCCTTGAGGATCTGGAGCCCCTGGAGCAGGTATTCGGAATAGCCGTCTTCCGGCAGGATCCTGTCCTTTTCGCAGACATGCACATGCTTGAGCACGGGATATGCTTCTTTCAAATCGTTCATATCCTCGTCGTTGCACATCATGTGCATCAAGTCCGCCAACAGCATGACCTCGGGCCTGTTCACACGCCGCTGCACATACTCGCCGTCCTTGAGGGTGATCATTATGTTGGTGGAAGTATGCCGGATCGGCTCAAGCACCACATAGATCCCATACTTCTGGCAGTAAGGAACGCAGCTTTCCACCAGCGTGCGGCAAAAATCGTCGTAGCCCTTTTCAAGGGGATAGCCTTCGGGCAGGTTTCTCGAATTGTTGCTGCCGAAAACGATCTTCTTGACGCCCATGCGCTTAGCACGCCCCATGGCCTTGTCCAGGTAAGCGTCAATAACAGCTTTATCGGCATCAGGACCGGTGACCTTGATGCGGCCGGGGAAGTAGTTGCAGGAGCAATCACACGCCAGGTCCAGACGCGCCAGCTCCTTGAGCAGGAACTCGAAGTCTTCCTCTGAGAGGGTCTCAATCATCATGAGCGGAAACTCAACGTAGTCGAAACCGGCTTCTTTGATCCGCTCCAGCAGCGCGTATTCCACTCTGTCCCGCGTGGAAGTCGCGATATCCGTGCACATACCAAAACGCATATTCTTTTACCTCACTTAATATATCCGAAGAGTTTGGGCAGCCACATGGTGATGCCAGGGATGAAGGTGATCAGGATCAGCGCGAGGACCATGAAAGCCATCTGCGGCAGCAGCGCTTTGGTGAGCTTCTCCATGGAGGTCTCACCAACGGAGCAACCGACGAACAGCACCTGGCCCACAGGCGGCGTCAGGAGCCCTAGGCCCAGATTCATGATCATCATGATGCCAAACTGGACTTCGTGCATGCCCAGCGCCTTGACGACCGGCAGCAGGATGGGGACCATGATATAGACGATGGAGAGCATGTTCATGAAGCAGCCCATGATCAGCAATACGATGTTGATGATGATCAGCATCAAAAACTTGCTGCTTGTGATGGAGAACAAGCCCTGGGTGACGATCTGCGGGATCCGCAGGTAGGTGATCACCCAGCTGAAAGCCGTGGCGCACGCCGCCAGGATCAGAACCGATCCGATGGTCTTGCTGACCCGTTTGAACGCGTTGATCAAGGCTTTCCAGGAGCCCTTGCGCTCGATGACAAAGGTGTAGAGGAAGGTGATCACAGCCGCCGTCGCCGCGCTCTCGGTGGCGGTCATCCAGCCAAACAGAACGCCGCCCACCACGATGACGATGGTGACGACCATCGGCAGCGAGATGTAGAACGCATGTATGACCCGCTTGAAGGTGATCCCCTTAACGACCGGGTAATGGCGCCTTTTAGAAACGAAGAAGCAGTATATGGCAAGGCACAAGCCGAGCACGAAGCCGGAAAGATAGCCGCCCATATACAGCGCTGCCACCGATACGCCGCCGGCGGTGACCGCGTAGATCACGAGATTATGGCTGGGCGGAATGATGATGCCCTGTATAGCCGAGGTACAGGTGAGGGCCACGGAGAAGTCTTTATCGTACCCCGCGTCCGTCATCAGTTTGATGGTGATGGGGCCGAGGGAGCTGACGTCCGCCACGGAAGACCCGGAAACGCCGCCGAAGAACATGGAGTCCACCACGTTGACCATGGCAAGGCCGCCGGGCATCCAGCCAACTAAGACCGTAGCTAACTCCTCTATGCTGTCCGCCATGGAGCCGATGCTCATGAATTCGCCCATCAGCATGAAGCAGGGGACCGCCAGCAGGGAATAGTTGGACATTTTAAAGAAGATGGTCTGGAAGACGGTCTGCAGATTGACGTGCATATATAGGCAGGTCAACACCGCCGAGATACCCAGCGTGTAGGAGATCTCCACGCCCATGATGAGCAGCAAGGCAAAGGAGCCTACCAGAACGATGATCCCTTGTGTCATACTACTCATTTTTCAGCATCTCCAAATCTTTTTCTGTATCATGTTCGTGCTTGTCCGTGAAGATCTCCTTGGTCTTGAGCAGCAGGAAGATCAGGCTGAAAAAGCCGGTGCAGATCGCGGGGAGCACCTGCCACTTATAGGACAGGGGAAGCGCGCCGAACCGCTGTCTTGTGGTGCTGAAGATCTTGCAGGCGTAATACGTAAAGAGCGTGAAGAACGCCAGCTTGAGGAAATACCGGATTATGCCGAATATGCGGAGCACGATGGGCGGGAACGCCGTGTCGATCACGGATACGCGCACGTGGGTCCCGTAGCATTCCGCGATGCTGGAGGAGAATAGACCGATCCAGGTCAGCATGAACAGAGCGGTCTCCTCCGTCCAGGAAGGCGTGTAGTTGAAGAAGTAACGGCTGATGACGACGATCAGCAGAATGACCACGATGGACGCTTGAGCGACGATGCAGATCCAGTCCGCGACGCCCAGCAGGATTTTTTTGGCTTTTTCGACCATGAGCAGGCCCTCCGATAAGCTACTTTTCGTAAAGAAGGGGGGATCGTGTCTCCCCCCCTTCAAAATATAACGGCGGATTATCGGATATTATTTGTAGCTCTGGATGGTGGCGATGAAGTCGCTGGCAACATCGGAGGCGTACTTGGCGTACAGCCCGGTGCAGCTGTCGAGCCAGGCCTGCTTGTCGGTGCAGGGCGTGATGGTGACGCCGTTTTCAACGAGCTTCGCCTTGATCCCTTCCTGATCCTCGTCGGTCTTGGCCTGGAACCACTCGCAGGCCTCCTTCAGAGACTGGGAAACGATGGCCTGCTCCTCAGCGGAGAGCTGCTGCCAGACGGATTCGGAAACAAGGATGACGGAGGAACCGACGACGTGCTCGGTCTGATAGACGTACTTGGCCTGCTCATACCAGTTGTTGTTCAGCATGCCGGCAAAGGTGTTCTCGCAGCCATCGAGGACGCCGGTGGAAAGGCCGGTGTAGATCTCAGACATGGCCAGAGGCGTGGCGCTTGCCCAGCAGTTGATCATGTCGATCTTGATGTCAGAGGTCTCGGAACGGATCTTCAGCTTCTTGAAGTCCTCGATGGAGTTGCAGGGGACCTTGGTCAGCATGTTTCTGGCCGGCGTGCAGATGTAGTTGTACATGGAGCGAATGGTGCCGCCGGACTTCTCAAGGATCTTGTCGCCAAGGGCGTGGCCGTAATCGCTGTAGAGGAAGTCCAGACCGCCCTGAACGCTCTGGATCAGGAACGGGAGGCCGAGAGCCGTGTATTCGGGGATGTCGATGCCGCGGTTCTTGAGGTTGGCGGGATTGATGCGGAAGAAGGCGTAGGTGCCGAGACCCAGACCCTCGATGCACTCAGCTTCGTTGCCCAGCTGGCCGCCGCCAAAGACGTTGATCTCGATCATGCCGTTGGTACGCTCGTTGACGAGACGGGCAAACTCCTTCAGGAACAGGCAGGCGTTGTCGGTTTCGGCGTTGATCTCGGGCATGGAAAGGACCAGCTTCTCCTTGCGTCCGGTATCCGCCTTGGGCTCTTCCTTCTTCTCCTCGGTCTTGGTCTCGGTCTTGGCCTCGGCCTTGGGTTCGGATGCCTGCGTATTGGCGGCGGGGGCAGCCGTCTCAGCCTTGGCTTCCTCCTTCTTGCCGCTGCAGCCAGCCAGAACGCCAAGCAGCATCACGATTGCCAGCAGAATGGACAGTGTTTTCCTCATGTAGATCATTCCTCCTGTTTTATTTGGAAAAGGCGTTTTTTCCTTTTCAACACAATACAATCATAGCAGAGGCAGTCTAAGCAGAAAATACAAAAAAAAAGAAAATTTGGATAGATTTTTTTAATAACAAAAAAAGATGCGGCGTTATCTGCGCACCTTTTTCTGTACAAGCGAACGATCCTTTACGGTTGCTCCCATTGCGGCGCGTTTGCGTCCTGCAGAAGCGCCTCCACGTTCAGATCCCGGCGTATGAGCTCCTGCAGTTCGTTCTTGGTGGAAACGCCGGCAACTCTATAGAGATTCTTGAGCCGATAATTGACGGTGCCTACGGAACAGTTCAATTCTTCAGCCAGCGCCTCGTTGCTGGCGCCGTCCAGTATGCCGGCGATGATCTTCAGATCTCTCTCATCACACTGGTTCAGGCAGGATTCAAGCCCTCTGAGCCTGCTGGCCCCGTTTATGGCTATGAGCTTCGGCAGCAGTGCTTCCGGATCGGTTTCCTGCAGCGTTTCCTTCTCGAGGTCTCGGGGAACGGGCAGATACGCCGTGCTGCCGCGGGGCTTTATGCTGCTTTTCATGGTGGTGACGACGGATTCCACGTCCGGATTCTGAGAAAGCGTCCGGAAGATATGGTAGACCTGCACGCCCGCCTGGTAATAGGACCGCGTCGCGGAGGTGAGGGAAGGACGCGTATACCGGCAAATGCTCATGTCGCCGAGTCCCGCTACGAACAGATCCTCCGGGACGCGGATGCCGTTCTCACGGCAGTACGTGAGGATGAAGCCGGCGGAATAGTCATTCGAGCAGATCACGCCGTCGTATTCCCGGATATGGCTCAAAAACGCGGCGGTCGGGTTATGGGAGTCCGGATCCTTAAAGAATACGTCGTTGTAGCCGGTCTGCATATCCAGCGTCTTTATTATGTTCAGGAAGGAATCGTATTTGGCGCAGTCGTTGGTGCTGTTGAGATTGATGTCCACCAAAGCGATGGCCCGCCGGTTGTAATGATGAAAATACCGAACCAGTTCCTCGATGGTGGAACGGCTGCCGTACATGGTGCCGGAAACGTCCTCCCCGTAGCTGCCGGGCACGGCGCCGATCAGAATGGGGCGCAGGCAGTTCCGGCGCGCGCCGGCCAGCACCGAACGCACCCAGTTTTTGCTGGAGCCGACAACGACCACCGCGCGTTCGCCCGCGGGGATCTCCTGCAGGTCGTTGATGAACGCCAGGCTCATCTTATGGCTCTTGGACGTTTCCTCCAGCCCCTTGAGACTGTTGGCAAACCATACGGGCGTTATGTAGTTGTTCTCGACGATGACGCGGATCACCGCCGCGTTTGCTTCTTTATGGCCCATGGTCTGAGTATACAACAAGGCCGTTAAAAAATAAACATAAAATTCAAAACCATTTTTGTATTGTACCGCTGTCGCAGTCACTTTATCATTACTCTATAGAAATGCGCTTAAGGAGAGACGAATCATATGATGACTGCCAACGTGACCAATATCCAGCGTTTTTCCCTGAATGACGGTCCCGGGATCCGGACGACCGTGTTCCTGCAGGGCTGCAACATGCGCTGTACCTGGTGCCACAATCCCGAGACCATCAGTGCCCGTCCCGTTTTGATGCAGTATCCCAACAAGTGCATCGGCTGCGGCAAGTGCTTCGAGACCTGCCCCCAGAAGGCGCACAAGCTTGATCCCGAAACGAAGGCGCATGTCATCGATCGCTCCCTCTGCGTCGGCTGCGGCAAGTGCGCCGAGGCCTGCTTCGCGGAGGCCCTGGTGATGTCCTCCAAGCCCATGAGCGTCGAGGACGTCATGCGTGAAGTCCGTCAGGACAAGCTGTATTATAAGGAATCCGACGGCGGCGTCACCGTCTCCGGCGGTGAGCCCATGCTTCACAGCGCGTTCGTGAGCGAGCTGGCGGACGCCTGCCATGCCGAAGGCATCCCTATCGCCGTGGAGACCAACATGAGCCTGCCCTGGCATCATATCGAAAGCACGCTGAAGAAGATGGACCTCATCATGTGCGACATGAAGCTCAATATATGCACGGAGCACAGGAAATACACGGGCGAAGACAACTGCATGATCTTCAACAACATCGGCCGCGCCAGTCTCCTGGGGATGCCGGTGATCGTCCGCACGCCCCTCATCCCCGGCGTCACCGATTCCATCGAGAACATCAAGCCCATCGCAGAGTATATGTCCAAGATGGACAATATCCTGTACTATGAGCTCCTCAACTTCAATCCCCTGGGCAGCTCCAAGCGGGAGGCGCTGGACGTGCGGGACGATTTTGCCGATGCGAGGCCCTTCGCCAACCAGAAGTTGGAAGAGATCAAGGATGCGCTGAAGGACGTGAACATCAGGGTCAAGATCAGCTGAGAGGACATCGCATGAGCAAGATCCAGTTTTACAATGAATTTGAGCCGGACAGAGTCCTGAGCTACGATGAGCGGATCGCGCTGCTTCGGGAGCGCAAGATCGCTCAGACGGAGGAAAAGGCCCGGGCAGGTGGCGCCGACGAGGATGATTACGGCCTCATCGTGCAGGACTGGAGCTACAAGCTCAAGCCCAACCATCCCAACGGCTCCATCTATGGCTACGAGGCGTGGAAGGAAAACTATTGCGCCATTCTCAAGGAGCACCCCATCTATGTGGATGCCCTGGACGCGTTCAGCGCCAAGGGGTTCCTGTTCCTCGAGCGGCTGCGTCCCAAGGACAAGAAGTGGAATCCAGAGTATGCGTATCCCGAGCTGCAGGCCATATTCGACCGGTATCAGGTCATCTCCGGCATCGACAACTGCCATCATTTCACGCCTGACCTCAGAATAGGCCTCTCCATCGGCTGGGGTGGGATCCTGGAACAGCTCAAAGCTGGCCGCGCCCAAAACGACGAGACCCATTACGAGTTCTACGACGCCGAGATCGCCGTGGTGGAGGCGATCATCGCCTTCATCGACCGGGCGGGCGACGAGATCGAGGCCGTGGCCGAGAAAGAGCGGAACAAACAGCTGTCCGCCAACCTCCACGAGATGGCGGCCATCGACCATCGCATCAGCGCCGGCGCGCCGAAGACCTTCCGGGAAGCCATCCAGTGGGCCAACTGGTTCAGCATGATCTCCCGCACCTACAACCGGGGCTCCTCCGGCGGTCAGCTGGAGGATCTGTTCAACGATTTCTACGAGCGGGACGTGGCCGCAGGCATTCTGACGGACGAGGAGGCGGTGTTCTATCTTGCCTGCATGTTCCTTCAGGACAGCCGCTACTGGCAGCTCTCCGGTCCCGACGAGAACGACAACGACACCACCTGCCATCTCAGCTACCTTGCCCTGGACGCAGCGGACAAGATCAACATCGCCATCAATCTGACCATCCGCGTTCACGATAATATCGATCCGGTTTTCTTTAAAAAGTCGGTCGAGCTCCTTTTCAAGCACAAACAGGGCTGGCCCCGGTACTCCGGCGACAAGGCGCTCATGGAGGGCTTCATGCGCTGCGGCTATCCCAAGGAGCTGGCCCGCCGCCGCGTGGCCGCCGGATGCCACTGGATGTGCATCCCCGGCATGGAATACACCATGAACGACACCGTCAAGGTAAACATCGCCATGGTCTTCCAGGTGGCCTTCCAGGATATGATGGCCCACGAGGAGACGCCCAGCGCCCAGATCCTGTGGCGGTATTATCAGAAGCACCTTAAGATCGCCACCGACGCCACCGGCGACGGCATCATCCACCACCTGACGTATCAGACCAAGAGCCAGCCGGAGCTGATCCTCAATCTCTTCCAGCACGGGCTCATCGAAAAGGGCGTCAACATCACCGACGGCGGCGCCAACTATTACAACATGTGCATGGACGCCGCGGGCCTTGCGGTGGCCGCGGACAGCTTCGCCGCTCTCGAGCAGCGCATCGATACGGAGCATCGCCTCACATACAAGGAGCTGGCGGCCCACATGGCGGCCAACTACGAGGACGAGGACGGAGAGTACGTCCGCCAGATGATGCTCCACAGCGAGCGCTACGGCGGCGGCGAGACCCTCGGCGACAAGTGGGCCGTGCGGATCAAGGACGAATGGACGAAGGACGTCCGCGACCAGGTGGAACGGCATAAGGACGATCCGAAGCATGTCAACTTTATCCCCGGTTTCTTCTCCTGGTCCAATACCATCCTGCTGGGCTCCATCCTGAAGGCCACGCCCAACGGCCGCAAGCAGGGGGAACCCATCAACCACGGCGCCAATCCCAACGCCGGATTCCGCAAGGACGGCGCGGTCACCAGCATGTGCAACTCCATCGCGGCCGTGCAGCCTTACTATGGCAACACCGCGCCGGTACAGCTGGAGGTGGACCCCCAGATCATGAACGACCCAGAGGGCGTGGACAAGATGTGCGCCATGGTCCGGGGCATCATCAACAGCGGCAACACCCTGCTGAACATCAACATCATCGATGCGAAAAAAATACTCGAAGCCCACAAGGACCCGTACAGGTATCCGGATCTTGTGGTGCGCGTCACCGGGTTCACCGCCTTCTTCGCCATGCTTTCGGAGCGATTCCGGGAGCTGGTGGTGGAGCGGGTCCGGGCCGTCAACGGCGATGCGTGTGAGAACGCGGCGCCTGTCCATACAGAATGCTAAGGAGGTCTACCATGAAGCAAGAAGTACCGCCCCTCGTAAAAGTCGATCTGACCTTTGATAAAAACAAGAGCATCTCCCTACTGAAGGACTGCATCCCCGGGGCGGTCCCCTGGCAGCACACCCTGCTGAAGGGCTCCGAACTCACCTTGGAGCCCGGTCCCCTCCACCATATCCTGCAGACCGTGGTGGGCGATGCGCAGTTTGAGACGGATGGCAACGAGTATATATTCCACGAGCGCGTCTGCTTCATCCCCCATCCGGACAAGCCCGTCACCATCAAGGCCCTCACAGACCTTCAGATCCTGGAGGTCCGCTGGCACAAGCGCCTGCCGGAGGACGACGGCCTCATGGCCGAATACAAGACCCAGTATCCAGTCATCCAGATCTACCGCAATTCCAAGCAGTACCGCGACAGGAACAAGAGCGAGAAGACGATTTCGCGCTCCACCATCGACCAGCGCCGGATCCCGCGCTTTGCCATGGGTTCTGTGGAGACCTACAATATCGATGCCGTAAAGAGCCATGACCATCCGATGCTCGATCAGTTCTTCTTCTCCTTCCCGGAGAACCAGATGGACGTGCTCATCGACTACGTCCCCTATCACATGGACGGCTGCATGCTGATGTATATCCCTCTTGGGTCCATCCACGGCGTGGACATCAAGGAGGGGGAGCACTGCCATTACATGTGGATCGACTTCTACCCCGACAACGAGCTGGCCCTCCGGCGTCTGGACTCCTCCCACATCGCCACCGGCAAGCACGTGGAGTTCGACGCCAAGACCGGCGAACGGAAGTGACCAACCGTATAGACACGCAGGAAGGGGGCCTATGATGGGTTCCCCTTCTTTCAGGAGGCGCAGCATGAAGCATACATCCCCCATGAAGCTGACCGCGGCCAGAGCTTGGCGCACCTACACGGGCGGCAGCGAGATCGACAGGATCCACGGCATCGAAAACGGCGAGGACAGCCAATTCCCTGAGGAATGGATCATGTCCACGATCACCGCGCGCAATCCGGGCCGGGAGCATATCGAGGAGGGCATGTGCTATCTTCAAAACGAAGACATGTCCCTAAAAGCGTACATCGAAGCGTACCCGGAGGAAGCGCTGGGCACGGCTCACGCGAAGAAACTCGGCAAGACCACCGGTGTGCTGGTCAAGATCATCGACGCTGCGGAGCGGCTGACGGTGCAGTGCCATCCCAACAAGGAGCAGGCCCTGAGGCTCTTTCATTCCCAGTTCGGCAAGACCGAGTGCTGGTATATCTTAGGCGGTCGTGAGATCGATGGTGAGAAGCCCAGCCTGTATTTCGGCTTCAAGCCGGGCATCGACCGGCAGACGTGGCAGGACGCTTTCGATCGGCAGGACATCCCCGGCATGCTGGGCATGATGCATCATTTTGAAGTGCATCCGGGCGACGCCTTCCTCATCAAAGGCGGCGTGCCCCATGCTATCGGCGCCGGCTGCCTGCTTGTGGAGATCCAGGAGCCCACGGATTACACCATCCGTATAGAGCGCGTCACGCCGAAGGGACTGAAGATCAACGATCGACAGTGTCATCAGGGCCTCGGCTTTGACAGGATGTTCGAATGCTTTGATTACACCGGGTATACGCAGGAAGAGGCTTTCCGGGAATGGAAGATCCCTCCGAAACTGCTGGAAAGAACCGACAGCGCCCTGCGGACCGAGATCATCGGCTACGGCGACACGGAGTGCTTTGCCATGGAGCGCTGTGAGATCGTCGGCAGCTATACCTTTGTACCCTCCGGCACGTTCTTCGGCATGTATATGCTGAGCGGCAGAGGCCGCATCCTTGCCGATGGAAAGGAGGAACCGTTTTCCGCCGGAGACCAGTTCTTTGTGCCCGCCGCCGCGGGACCGTTCACCGTCCGTGCCGACGAGCCGGTGACCGTATTCATCAGCCGTGGTCCCAAAATATGAGGCATGAGATCAAGCGGGACCTGACAGAGGGCAGCATCCCCAAAAATCTCATATGGTTTTCCTTTCCGGTATTCCTTTCCGCTCTGCTGCAAGTACTGTACGGCAGCGCGGACGCGGTGATCGTCGGCCGTTTTTCTTCGCTGGGCGACATCGCGGGCGTGACCCAGGGCTCACAGTGCATGAACATAATAACCCAGGGCATCTCCGGCATCAGCACCGGCGCATGCGTCCTCATCGGACAGTATCTCGGAGCGAAAAAGCAGGAGGATGCCGACAGGACCATCAGCACCGTGTTCACGCTGTTCGCATTGACAGGCGTTGCCTTTGCCGTTGGACTTCAGTTTCTCAACGGCGCCCTTGCCTCTCTGATGCAGATCAGTCCGGAGGCGGTCCCGGCGTTCAAAGCGTATCTCAGGATATGCGAAGCAGGCATCCCGTTCATCTTTATGTACAACTGCATTTCCGCGGTGCTCCAGGCACTTGGGGATTCCCGGCATCCCCTGGTGTTCGTCGGGATATCCTGCACGCTGAACATCGCGATAGACCTGATCCTGATCGCCAGGCTGGGCATGGGGGCGAAAGGAGCGGCGATCGCTACTGTGTTCGCACAGTTGGTGAGCGTGGTCCTCTCCGTGGCCTTTCTGCGGCGGCAGCGGTTCTCCTTCGACTTTAAGCCGTCCTCGTTTCGATTGTACAGGGATAAAGCGAGCGACATACTCAGGCTCGGTATGCCCTATGCCGTGCAGCGGACGCTGGTCTACAGCTCCTTTACGGCCATCAGCGGTCTGGCCAATACGTACGGACTGGAAGCGGGCTCCGCTGCCGGGATCGTGGCCAAGATCAACACCTTCGCCACCATCCCCTTCTCCGCGTTCAATGTCGGCGTTGCCACGATATGCGCCCAGTGCTGCGGAAAGAGAGACATACCCCGCTCCACGCGCACGATGCTGACCGGGACCCTGCTGTGCCTGATCTGCGGAGGCGCCTTGTTCATTCTTTGCCAGCTGTCCCCGCGCACCGTGCTTTCCGTTTTCACCACCAACGCGGAACTGATCGAGATCGGCGTGCCGTTCTTACGGGGATTCAGCTGGGAGTACATCATCATGCCGTTCACCTGGTCGATCCACGGGATGTTCTCCGGCTGCGGGCATACGGTGATTCCATCCTTCGACGGCATCCTTGCCTCCGTAGCGTTCCGCACGCCCCTTGCCCTGTTCTTCTCACAGACGGTCGGCATGGGTTACGGCGGCATATCCTTCGGCGCGTCCATGGCGGTTTTCAGTGCCGTCATCTGCGCTTGGACGGTGTTCTTCACCGGTATATGGAAACGAAAAAAACTGTTCGATACATATTCTGATCTGATCGGAGAAGGATAGATGACAGAAAAAGCGTTTGACATCATCGTGATCGGCGGCGGCATCGCCGGCTGCAGCGCCGCCCTGGCGGCAAGGCGCGAAGGCTGTCGGGTGCTGCTCCTCGAAAAGCTGACCGTCCTCGGGGGCCTTGCCACCACGGGGCATATCGTGATCTATCTGCCTCTGGACGACGGGTTCGGCCGGCAGGTCATCGGCGGCATCAGCGAGGAGCTGCTGAAGCTGTCCGCCAAATACGCCTACTTCGGGGACGATTATACCCGCTGGCGGGAGAACGGGAAGCGGTACGAGTGCAAGTATAACGGTCCCGCTTTCTCCCTGGCTTTGGAGGAACTGCTGCTCAGCGAGGGCGTCGACATCCTGTACGATACCCTCTTTGCAGGCGCCGAGATCCAGGAGGGCGTCTGCCGCGCGGTATTCGTGGAGAACAAGTCGGGGCGCACGCGAATCCCCTGCCGGGCGGTGGTGGACGCCTCCGGCGACGCGGACCTGTTCGCCCGAGCGGGGGAAGCCTGCGCGGTGGGCCAAAATAACCTGGCCATATGGACCTACTGCGTGTCCGCACCGGACCGGCTGCATCAGAAGCGCGGCGGCGCGGACGCTCCCGGGCTGAAACTGGTCAGCATCGGCAGGATCGATACCGCCCAAGCGGCTCAGACCTACGATCAGCCCTATTTCGGCGACACCGGCGAGGGGGTGAATCGCTTCATCATCGACGGGCATAAACGCCTGCTGGAAACCATGAAGCGGGACAGCTCCCTTGTGCCCGCCTCGCTGCCCGGCATGGCGCAGCTTCGGACCTCCCGGCGCATCGAGGGGGCCTACGAGCTCTCCGAAAAGGACGCCAACACCCATTTCGAGGACAATATCGGCGGCACCGGCGACTGGCGAAAGGCGGGGCCGGTCTATGAGATCCCTTACCGCACGCTGTATACGGCGGGGCTCAAAAACGTCCTCAGCGCGGGCCGATGCATCTCCACCACCGGAGAGGCCTGGGAGATCGTCCGCTGTATCCCCCAGGCGGCGCTGACGGGCCAGGCCGCCGGCACGGCGCTCTCCATGGCCCTGCGGTCCGGAGAAACGGTGCAGGCCCTCGACGTGGCCGCCCTCCGGGATCGGCTGGCGGCGGCGGGCGTGCTGCTGGACGTCAACAGGAAGGACTGACAGGGGATACCGCCCAAGGGCCCTGTAAAAAGGAGGTCGACCATGTTCATCAAAAACCCTTTTGGACCGCGATATGAACCGCTGGACCTGCCGGAGCATGCCGAGGTGCTGACCATGCGGGAGCATCACGCCCTGTCCGACCCTCAGGCAGCTGTCCGACACGCGCTCCTGCACCCGACGGCGGGGCCGGGGCTGGGGGAGATCGCCGCGGCGAAGAAGCAGGCTAAGCCCGACGCCACAGCGGTCATCGTGGTCAGCGACAACACCCGTCCCGTACCGTACAAAGGGCCGGGCAACATCCTGGTGCCCGTCATCGAAACGCTGCTCAGCGCGGGCTTTGCCTATGGGGACATGTCGCTGCTGATCGCCACCGGCATGCACCACGCCATGGATGTGGACGAGCAGCGGGCCATGCTGGACCCCTATATATTCGAGCACGGCATCCGGGTGATCAACCATGACGCGAAGGACAGCTCCGCTCTCACCGATCTTGGCGTCACCCCACGGGGCTCGCGCATCCTGATCGACAGCCGGTATGTGGACGCGGACGTGAAGATCGTCACCGGCCTCATCGAGAGCCACTTCATGGCGGGTGCGTCCGGCGGCCGGAAGGCCATCTGCCCCGGGCTCATCGGCGAGGAGAGCACCTTCATTTTTCACGGTCCTGCCCTGATGGCCAATCCAAAGAGCACCAACCTGATCCTGGAGGGCAACCCGGTCCATGAGGAGAGCCTGGCCTTTGCCCGGGCGGTCGGGATCGATTTTCTGCTGAACGTAACGCTGAACTGTCGGTTCGAGATCACCGGCATCTTCGCGGGGGAGTTTGAAACAGCTCACGAGGATGGCGTCGCCTTCATCCGGGAGGAGGTGGCCGTGCCCGCCCGGGCCTCCGATATCGTCATCACCCACGGCGGCTATGTGGGGCTCAATCACTACCAGTGCGGCAAGTGCGCCGTGGCGGGCCTCGGCATCATGAAGCCGGGCGGCTATATGATCATCCTGGGCGATATCCGCGACAGGAAGGATCCCGTGGGCTCCCTCAACTACAAGACCTGTCTGTCCCTGCTGACGACGATCGGAGAAGAGAACTATTTCAGGATGATCTGCAGCCCGGACTGGACCTTCATCCCCGATCAGTGGCAGGTCCAGCAGTGGGGCAAACTGTTTGAGAGGACGGCGCCCGATCATCTCGTGTTCTATGCGCCGGCGCTGGATACGACGGTATTTGAAGGCCTGCCCGGGCACGTGCTGCCGAAAGAGCTGGGCTACGCCAATGCCCTGCGCGAAGCGCTTGCCTATATTTCAGAAAAGGAAAAGAAGCCTTTGGATACAATGACGGTTTCGTATATCGCCGACGGACCCTACGCAGTTCCGTTCCATAAGGAGGAAAAAGAATGAACATCCTGGTGTGTGTCAAACAGGTGCCCGGCTCCAGCAACGTGAAGGTGGACGAAAAGACGGGGCTGCTGATCCGTTCGGCCAAGGGCAACAAACTCAATCCCTACGATCTGTTCGCGCTGGAGACGGCGTTACAGCTGCGCGAGGAGGCGGGCGGCACCGTCACCGCCGTTTCCATGGGGCCGCCTCAGGCGAAGGAAGCGCTGGCCGAGTGCATGCATATGGGGTGCGACGCAGGGGTGCTGTTCTCCGACCGCGTTTTCGGCGGTGCGGACGTGCTGGCCACCAGCTACACCATCAGCCAGGGCATCCGCAGGATCGGCCCGTTCGATCTGATCCTCTGCGGCAAGCAGACCACGGACGGCGATACGGCCCAGGTTGGCGCGGAGCTGGCAGAGCACCTTCATATACCCCACCTTTCCAACGTCACTGCCATCACTGCGCTGGATGAAACCAGCGTCACCGTGACAGCGCTGCAGGAGAACATGATCGTCACCGAGCGACTGGAGCTTCCCTGCCTCCTCTGCACGGACGCGGATATCAACACGCCGCGGCTGCCCTCCTATAAGCGGCGCAAGGCCATGTCCCCCGACAGCGTCCGTGTGCTCACTTTTGCCGATCTGGAGGATAAAAACCCCGCGCATTACGGCTTGAAGGGATCTCCCACCCAGGTGCAAAAGATATTCCCGCCGGAAAAGAAAACCGACAGAGAAATGTTTGCCGGAGCATCCGATGAGCTGGCGGATACCCTTTTGACACTGCTGAAGAACAAGAAGTTTATCTGACGTGGAGGCATTGGCTATGGGACTTACCATACATCAGGAAAAGGTCACCGCAACACTGGGATCAAAGTTGCAGAAACTTTGCCCCTTCGGCGCCATCGAATATGCGGAGGGAAAACTGTCCATCGGCATGGGCTGCAAGCTCTGCAAGCTCTGCGTCAAAAACGGCGAAGGGTCTATCTCCTTTGAGGAGGATGCCGCGCCGAAGGTGGACAAAAGCGAGTATACGGGCATCGCGGTGTTCTGCGAGCATTTTAAGGGCCGCATCCACAACGTCACGTTCGAGTTGCTGGGCAAGGCCCGGGAGCTGGCGGCCGTGACCGGTCACAGGGTCATGGCGCTGATGATCGGAAGCGGCATAGAGGAGCAGGCTAAAGAGCTCTTCTGCTATGGCGCGGACGAGGTCTACGTCTACGATCACGAGGCGCTGGAAAACTTCCTCATCGAGCCATATGCCAACGTGTTTGCGGATTTCATTCGCCGGATAAAGCCCTCTTCCATTTTGGTGGGGGCCACCAACGTGGGTCGTTCTCTGGCGCCGCGGGTGGCCGCCAGGATCGGCACGGGCCTCACGGCGGACTGTACCGCCCTGGAGATGACGAAGGATACGGATCTTGTCCAGATCCGGCCTGCCTTCGGCGGCAACATCATGGCCCGCATCATGACGCCCCATCACCGGCCTCAGTTCTGCACGGTGCGGTACAAGATCTTCTCCCAGCCTGAACGTCAGGATGTGCCCGGGATGCCTATACTGATGCCGGTGACGGAGGAGACGCTCCTGGCCCGGGCCGAGATCCTCCATATCGAGATGAAGCCCACGGACGTGGATATCTCCGAAGCCGACGTCATCGTGCAGGTGGGCCGCGGCGTCAAGAGCAAGTCGGACCTGGCGCTCATTGAACAGCTGGCCCAAAAGCTCGGCGCCGTGATGGCATGCACCCGGCCGCTGGTGGAGAACAACTGGTTCGACGCCAAGCATCAGATCGGCCTTTCCGGCCGTACGGTAAAGCCGAAGCTCCTCATCTGCATCGGCGTCAGCGGCGCTGTGCAGACGGTAGCGGGCATGAAGGGGAGCGAGTGCATCATTGCCGTCAACAAGGACCCGGACGCGCCCATCTTCAACGTGGCGCACTACGGCTTTGTGGGCGATTGGAACGAGATCATTCCCGCGTTGCTGGAAAGGATGTGAGCGCGCATGTTCAACAAAGTTACACCGACCGATATCCAGACTTTGGAGACGATGTTCCCCCGCCGTGTGCTGACGGGGGAAGCCATCAGCGAGGACTACTGCCACGATGAACTGGGCACCGCGTTCGGCACGCCGGAGGCGCTTGTGAAGGTGCTTTCCACCCAGGAGGTGTCCGACCTGATGCGATATGCCAGCGCGCACGTCCTTCCTGTGGTCGTCCGCGGCAGCGGCACGGGGCTCGTGGGCGGCGCTGTCTGTACCCACGGAGGCGTCATGCTGGACATGAGTCAGATGAAGAAGGTGCTGGATTTCGACACAGAGAATCTGACCGTGACTGTGGAGGCGGGCGTGCTGCTGATGGAGCTCAGTGCCTACTGCGAGGAACGGGGATATCGGTACTGTCCGGACCCCGGGGAAAAGAGCGCCACCATCGGCGGCAACATCTCCACCAACGCAGGCGGCATGCGGGCGGTCAAGTACGGCGTCACCCGCGACGCGGTCCGCGCCCTGAAGGTGGTGCTGCCCAGCGGCGAGATCCTCACCTTCGGCAGCAAGGTGGTCAAGAATTCCAGCGGTTTTTCGCTGAAGGATCTGATCGTCGGCTCTGAAGGCACCCTGGCCATCGTATGCGAGGCCACGCTGAAGATGATCCCCAAGCCCGAATACACCCTGTCCGTGCTGGTGCCCTTCGCCACCATGGCCGGCGCTATCTCGGCCGTGCCCAGGATCATCGGCGCGCAGGTGACACCCGTGGCCATTGAGTATATGAGCCGCGACGTGATCCTTTTTGCCGAGGAGTATCTGGGCAAGAAGTTCCCGGCCCACGACTCGGACGCCTATTTGCTCATGACCTTTGACGGCAACACCCGAGAATCGGTGACCCACGACATGGAGACCATCGCGGACCTCTGCCTGGAGCTGGGCGCCCTCGACGTGTACATCATCGACACCGAGGAACGCTCCGCCTCCGTTTGGAGCGCCAGAAGCGCGTTCCTCGAAGCCATCAAGGGGTCCACGGATATGATGGATGAATGCGATGTGGTGGTGCCCCGCAGCCGCGTGGCAGACTTTATCCTCTACACCCATGAGGTAGCCGAGACCGTCCATCTGCGCATCCCCAGCTTCGGCCACGCGGGCGACGGGAATCTGCACATCTATCTCTGCCGGGATGGGCTGGCGGAGGATGTCTGGAAGGAGCGGAAGGACCGGGCGTTCATGCTCATGTACACGAAGAGTCGCGAGATGGGCGGCCTCGTTTCCGGCGAGCATGGCATAGGCCTGGACAAGAAGGAGTACCTCAGGGAAGTCCTGGGGGATGCGCAGATAGAACTGATGCGGGGCATCAAGCGCGTGTTTGACCCCAGCGGCATCCTGAACCCCGGAAAGGTGATATGACAGAAGCGCTAGATTGGGCGGCAACCAGTAGAAAAGCAAAGCTTTGAGTGACTGTTCTGCTCAAGGATCAACGCATCCCCTGGGGAAGAACAAGAACCGGGCAAGCGATATGTTCATGTTAAATCTGTCCGGACAAAGTCTCTGATCTCTATAGCTATCATTGAAGAGCTTGAGAAAGGCACGGGAGGAACAACGATAGCAAATGATCGAGCTTTTCCCAGGAAGCTGTTTTTGGAGATAGGGTATTAGGAATTATAATCCTGAAATATGATCTGCTTTAGAACGATCTCCCAAACCGCACAATACATCCTAATGCTATTATATCAGTATAAACTCTCCGACCGAGGTCTGTCCTGCTTCCAGCGCACCCGTCACTAAGGAGGCGATGTAAGGGGAGATGAAGGCTCCGATCCCCACGGCAAACACCCGGATCGTCAAGTAGGATTCAAACCCCAACATCAGGTATGCGACGCCGATCAAAAGCAAGAGCATCCCGCCCAGCAGCAATACCACAGACGCGATACCTGTGGCAATCAGGCTTGTCCATTTCAGCAGGCACAGCACTAACCATACTGGAGCCAGCAACACCTTGAACACCATACGCATAACGCCTCCGATCAAGTATAAATCAGGTCCTGCTTGACGAACTCCTCCGCACGGTCACGGATGCCGTTCATGCGCCGCACCCATTCCATCTGATCCTGCTTCTTCAGCTCCTCATTTATACCTTCGGCTTTTGCCGTCTGCCGGACAATGGTCTCAAACTCTTCCCTGGCGTCCCGGTCGATGCCCAACAGATGCTGCTGTAGCTTGCCAGACAGTAGCAGATTGTTGTACAAGCTTTTCTTCCACTTCTTCAAATGTTCTCCTGCCGCATCCTGCCATATTTGCCGATCTGACCCTCCGGCTGTTCCTCCAGCACCAGGTCAGGAATCAAGAAATCCCCGACCCTCGCATCCGTACCGCCATGCTCTTCAAAACAGGGCTTCATTTCTTTGACCTCCCGTGATAAAATGATTTGCGGCTACCAGCCGGATATAACTCCTTTTCGATAGCCGCAATGTGACACTTTACCACCTGTGTCCCGCCGCAGCTATTCTGTAGTAGTGGTTTGAAACCACCCTCTACAGCATAGCTCTGGTGAAAAGAAATTGTGTACGGAAAAGAAAGACGCAAGGGGTCTTCAGGCTTTGTCCGCAAAGCGAATATATCCCTTGGCAAAGCTATGCGTCACTTCATCGGTGAATGGTCTTGCCCCTTTCTCCATGATCCGCTATACTGTAACCCAAATAGGGAGGAATCGCAGCATGGAGGAGACAGGCAAGCATATCATTGATGCGAAAAAAATCCTGCAATCGCAGTTGGCGCGAAGCCTCGGCCTTGACCGCTATGCCGAGATCATGGCCGGTGACCCCATGTCCCCCGATTTCCAGCGGACTTTCAACGGGTACTACCGTATTCGGCGCAACGAAGCGTGGCGACGACAGTACTACGCCCTTTTCGCCAAAGCGCGGAGCGAGGGCTTTTCCTTTGCGCAGATCATAACGGAATTGTACCAACTGACAGGAAACGTGGAGGCTTCGTTCAGTTCCAAGATGCTGGCGACCATCGATGCGTCAAAACCCATTTGGGACCAGTATGTTCTCCAGAACCTTGGCCTTGAACTTGCCGGAAAAACGCAAGAAGAAAAGCTGCAAAACGCTGTTGCGTTGTACGACCAGATAGAAAAGATGTATGCCGATTACCTGACCACCGACGAAGCACAGAGCAGCATAACAGCATTCGATCAACTGCTTCCCGACTATGCCTGGATCAGCGATACAAAAAAGATTGATTGTCTGCTATGGAGCAAGAGGGAGTAACCATGGCCCGCTACATCGCCTTCGACGTGGAGACGCCGAATCGGTATAACGACCGCATGAGCGCCATCGGCGTCACCGTGGTGGAGGACGGGCGGATCGTGGACAGCTTCTACTCCCTGGTGGACCCGGAGCAGCCCTTCGACTGGTTCAACACCCAACTCACCGGCATCGACAGCGAGGCCGTCCGCGGGGCCCCCACCTTCTATGAACTGTGGCCCCGGATCGAGCCTCTGTTGAGCTCCGGGGTGCTGGTGGCCCACAACGCGCCCTTCGACATGGGCGTGCTGAAGAAGTGCCTCCAAGCCTACGGCATCCCATGGCGGCCCGAGGTGCCGTCCATCTGTACGGTGCGCATGGGGCGGCGGCTCCTGCCCGGGGTCAGCCACCGACTCAACGACCTGTGCGTCTATTACGGCATCGACCTACGCCACCACCGGGCCGACAGCGACAGCCGGGCCTGCGCCCAGATCCTGCTCCGGTACATGGCGGGCGGCGCGGACCCGGAACCCTTCGTCCGGACGTACACCCTGTAGGATATCCGGGCAAAACCCCCGAAAAACGACGCTATGCCGCAAAACCCCCGTTGCACAGGCGGGGGTTGTGTGCTATGCTGGGAACAATATGAACAAAAGAGCGAACAAAGCCATATTCTGTTTCGTCCTGGCCCTGCTGCTGACCCTGCCCCTGGCGCCCGTCGTTCAGGGGGCGGAGGCCGGCGAGGAGGTCACGGACCAGTGCGTCTATACCCTGCCCGCCAGGGTGCCCGCGGAGCGGCTCACCGACGACAATCTGCTCACCCGTTTGACCGTCCGGACCTACCAGACCCTCAGCGTGTCCCTGCCCGCCTGTGAGCGGCCCTCCCTCTACTGCACCTGGTTCACCCGGCCGGGGAAGGTGACGCTGACGCAGCTCGACGAAGCCGGACAGAAGATCAGCACGACGGATATCTCTCCCGCCGCACCCTTCGAGCGGTACGAACTGGACCTTGCCTGTCGCCGGGTGGACATGACCGCCCGGGAGAACTGGACCGTCAGCACCCTTCGCATCTTCGACGGGGACCTGCCGGAGGACCTGCCCTGGTACGGCGCGGCCATGGAGCGGGCGGACATGCTGGTGATCCTGGGCCAGCCCCAGGCCCTCTTTGAGGAGCTGGGGGGCCTCGCCCCCCTGTATGCGGGCCGATACGGCCTCAAGACCGCCATCTGCTTCCTCTGTGAGGACAACGAGGTGCTGAAGGTCACCGCCGGGGACCCCATCCCCATGGGCGAAGCCCTGAGGGCCCTCTGGTCCCTGGGCTATCGGGAGACCCCCTTCCTGGGCGGGTTCGTAGACCGGGACTACAACGAGCTGGAGGACGTGCGCAAGACCTGGCAGGAGAAGCCCCTCGAACGGTATCTGGTGGAGCTGATCCGGACGTTGCGGCCCCAGGTCGTGGTCTGCGCCGCCGGGGGCGCGGAGGACCAGCGCAGCGCCTTCGCCGCCAGCGAGATCGAGAACGCCGTGAAGCTGGCCGCCGATGGGAGCAAGTATCTGAATCTGCCCGCCGCCCATGAGGTCCAGAAGCTGTATATCTCCGACGCCCAGGGCGGCACCGAAGTTTCCTACGGGGGCGTCAGCGGCGAGACCGCCGCGGCCTACAAGCATATCGCCTCCCGTCAGTTCTACAAGCGCACCCTGCCCCAGGCGGGCCGGTTCACCCTGGCCTACACGGCGGTGGGCGAGGACCAGGCGCAAAACGACCTGCTGGAACACCTGAACACCGGGAGCCTTCTCTCCTATACCGCGCCAACCCCCGTTCCCACGGCGGAGCCCACCCCCGCGCCTACGGCGGCTCCCACGACTGAGCCCACGGCGGCCCCCGTCCAGACAGCGGCCCCCACGGTGGAGCCCACCCCTGCGCCCACGGCGGCGCCCGTCTTCACGGCGGCCCCCACGGCGGAGCCCACTCTCGCTGAGCGGGCGGCCCGGCTGCCCTACAAGGGGGCGGTGGAAGCGGTGCTGCTGGGGCTGATGCTGACCATTCTCTGGGGCGTGATCCGGGCCTACCGGGCCCGGAAGCGGGAGGACCGCCGGACCAGCCTGTTGATGCTGACGGTCGTGGCCGTCCTGGGCATGGGGCTGCTGGCCGCCGGGGCCGCCTATCTGCAGTTCGCGGCCGTGATCCCACCGGAGCCCGTGCCCACGGCGGAGCCGACCCCCGCGCCCACCTTCACCCCGGTCCCCACGGCTGAGCCCACCCCGGAGCCCACGGTCACGCCCACCGCGGAACCCACGGCCACGCCCACCCCGGAGCCCACGCCCGATCCCTACCCCTTCCTGGCCTACGGGGAGGAGGAGAAGGTGGAGGTCTTCGACGACGAGGCCGGCAAGTGGGTCTACCGCTCCGACATCCTCAGCGTGGAGGCCCGCCGGGAGGTCATCACCGTCTCCGAGGGCTGGGCCAAGGACCAGCCCGTCACCTGCTATATCGCCCACGTCTATACCCGGGACTATGACAGCTTCTACCCGACCTTCGCCGACAACCGAAAGAACGGCCTGGTCCGGGCCGATCCTGTGGACATGGCCCTGCGGCACAAGAGCGTCATCTGGTGCACCGGCGACAACCTGATCCAGTCCGAGTCGGAGCAGAAGGGCGTCCTCATACGGGACGGCCGCGTCTACAGCCAGAACCGTGCCAAGAACGTCATGGCCTACTATCCGGACACCATGGCTTTCAAGATCTTCAGCATCCGGGACACCGACGCCATGACCCTGTGGGAGAGCGGCGCCCAGAACGTGTTCTCCTTCCAGTGGGGCCCCGACCTCATCGTGGACGGGCAGATCTCCGCCGGCGCCGTCAAAAACCAGCGGAACCCCCGCTGCGGCGTGGGCATGGTGGAGCCGGGCCACTACGTGATCTTCGTGGCGGACGGCCGGCAGCCGGGCTACAGCGTGGGCCTGATGCTGAACGAGATGGCGGAGCTCATGCTCAACGAGGGCTGCACCCAGGCCTTCAACCTGGACGGCGGCATCTCCACCTCCCTCATCTTCCTGGGGGTGAAGCTGAACCACCATCTGGACGAGGAAGGAAAGGGTCTCGAGACCGTGTACCAGCAGCGGGACCTGCCCGAGGGCCTGGCCTGGGGGTACTCCGAGCTGTGCGGGACCCTTTGACCGCGGAGCGGTCAAATAGTGAAATTCGCCTGCGGCGAGGTAAATCGCGCCTGCGGCGCAGGACCCCTTTCGTCACCTTCGGTGACACCTTCATCCATGGGCTGACGCCCGCCCTCGCTGAGAAAACTCCGGTGGAGTTTTCTCCGGGCGCTGCGGCCCCATTCCGCATCGCGGGCAAATATCACGTAAAAACCGGCTGTGAAAACAGCCGGTTTTTGTGTATCACTTGACGAAGTCAAATATCACTGTTCCTTGGCCCACCGTTCCAGCCGGTCCGCCAGCAGGTCGAAGTAGGTGGGGCCGTAGCTCAGATACTGGGTGTCGAAAGTCTTCCGATCGTATTTGCTGCCCAGGGCCTCCTCGGCATCCTTGTGGAGGTCCAGGATCCGGGCGTAGCCGTAGGCGTAGGGGATGCCGTAGAGGGGGTTGCCCACGATGAAGCGCTCATAGTAGGTGCTGCGGAAGGTGGACTTGGAGACGGAGAAGTACCGGTTGAAGACCCGGTAGACGCTGTCGAAGGAGTCGCCGTACCAATTGACCCGGATGCTGAGATAGAAGAGCAGCGCGTAGAAGATGATGCCGTTCTCATGGTCGAAGAGCATGTCGTAGGAGCTGAACCGGCCGTTGCAGTTCATGGCGAAGAGGAGCTCCGAATACTGGCTCCAGGCTTCGGCGTAGGCCGTGCCCTCGATGAGCTGCTGGCTGAGGCTCAGGCCCGGGAGGGCCCGATGGTAGGTGAACTGGTAGAGGTGACCGTTGAAGCCCTCGTGGGCCAGGGTGGAGATGAGGTTGCTGTGATGCTCCGGGTCCGCCACCACGATGTGGTTGGTCCGCCAGTCGTCGATGGGGGAGATGAGGTAGAAAGCGGTGGAGTTCCCCTCCCGGAGCTCCGAGGGCATGTCCTGATACACCACCTCCACCTCCGGGATGGGGGGCAGCAGAGGGTCCATCAGGGACTTGAGATAGGCCACGTTCTCCTCCACGGTGCCGGCGGAGGTGACCTTGGGGGTCTTGCCCCCGTGGCGGTAGGCGTCCAGGTACACGTCGATGGCGTCGTCCAGGTTCTCCGCCAAAAGCTGGGCCACGGCGGGGGGCTCCTTCCCCTCGCAGCACTTGACCTTCAGCTGGTAGGCGAACCACCGGAGGTACTTCTCGTCCCCCGTGGCCTTCACGCCCACGGCCTCCCGGCAGTAGGGCCGCAGCGCTTCCAGGCCCGCCTTCAGATCCCGATAGGCCCCGTAGTATTCGTTGACCACCAGCGCTCGGTTCCGGGCCTTATAGGCCGTCCGCTCCACGGCGGTGAGCCCCGGCACGTTTTCGATCCGCTCATTGAAGACGTCGATCAGGAAGCTGGTCTCCCGTGCTTCCAGAATGGGCTCGAAGTCGTCCTTCAATATGGCGTCCAGACTGGCCTCGGGCATGAAGAGGTGCAGCACCTTGGCCCGATACTCCTCGTAGTCCAGCAGCTCCCCGAAGTACCGGGGGAGGTCCCCCAGGAGGGTGAGATAGTCCTCCACGTCCTGTTTGGTGTTGAGCTCATAGAACCAGAACACGATGGGGATGTCCGTCTGGATGCCGGTGAGCTGGGTCAAGGGCTCGCTGTAGCCGTAGAACTCCGCCCCCTCCAGCTCCCACTCCATGTACTGCCGCAGGGTGTCGTAAGCTACCTGGTCCTGCTCCGAGAGGGCTGAATAGTCCAGCCGGTCCATGCGTGCTAAGAGCTCCCGCTCGAAGGCGTACCACTTCTCGTCCGATTCCCGGGTGAAGGAGCCCAATGAGCGCTCCACGCTGTCGTAGTCGATGCCGTACTTCGCCGGGTCCTTCACCAGCTGGTGCAGGGTGGTGAGGTCGGAGGCCAGGTATTCCCGGAAGAAGGCCAGGTCGATGTCCGCCCAGGTCTCCGCGGCCTCGGTCCGGGCCTCGGAAGTCGCGGGGGCGGAGGTAGCGGCAGCAGCCGGCGCCGCGGTGGGGGCAGGCGCCGTCGCGGTGGACGGAGCTTTGGTGGCGGCGGGGGCCGCCGTGGCTTGAACAGCCTGGGGCTGAGGCGTATCTGGTTTTTGAACGGGCACCCGGATGCAGGCGGCCAGGCCCAACAGCATGAGGAGCGCCAGCAACAGAGAGATCGTTCGCTTCATGGGCGATTCTCCTTCTTCGTCACTTGTGGTAGGTCTCCCGGTTCAGGATCTTGAAGCTGCGGTACAGCTGTTCGAGGAGCACCAGCCGAGCGAGGCGGTGGGGCAGGGTCAGCTTCGACAGGCTCAGCTCCTCGTCCGCCCGGTCCACGGCCTCCTTCGACAGGCCCAGGGAGCCGCCGATCAAGAAGCTCACGTTCTGCCCCTGGTCCCGAAGCTCCTTGATCCGCTCCGCCAGGCCCTCGGAAGTGTAGGCTTTGCCCGTCACCGTCAGGGCGATCACGTGGTCCCTGGGATTGAGAAGGGACAGCAGTCGCTTCCCCTCCCGCTCCTTCACCTGCTGTTCCTGGGCGGGGGACAGGTCCTCGGGGGCCTTCTCGTCCGCCGCCTCCCGGACGGTCAACGTGCAGTAGCGGGAAAGGCGCTTCGCGTACTCGGCGCAGCCCTCCTCGAAGAACCGATCCTTTAGTTTGCCCACGGCGAAAATGGTAATATTCATGCCACCTCGAAGATGCCCGTGGGCTCGCTCCGCTGGGCGAGGGCGATGCTCATGCCCTCGTCGGGGACCCCGCAGTCCCGCAGGACTCCCCGCACCGTGGCCACAGCGAGGGGCGGGAAGTTGTTCTCCGCCGACAGGTGGCCCAGGATGAGGTGCTTCACCCCCCGCTCGTAGAGCTGGGCCGCCGCCTTGCCGCAGTCCTCGTTGGAGAGGTGGCCCCGGCCGGACAGGATACGCTGCTTCAGGGAATAGGGGTAGGGGCCCGCCATGAGCATGTCCACGTCATGGTTCGATTCGAGGAGCAGCACCGAGCAGCCGGACAAAACCTCGATGATCCGCTTGTCCACGTGGCCAAGGTCCGTGCAGACGCCGCACTTATTTTCCCCGTCGAAGATGGTGAAGCCCACGGAATGGGCCGCGTCGTGGGGAGTGGTGAAGGGGAAGATGCGGAGCCGCCCGAGATACAGATCCCTGTCGCTCTCGAAGACGCACCGCTCCGAAGGGTACACGCCCATAAGGGCCGTTTCCATGGCGGCCCAGGTGTCCGCGTTGGCATAGACGGGGATATGGTGCTTTCTCGAAAGCACGCTGATGCCCCGGATGTGGTCGATATGTTCGTGGGTCACCAGGATGGCGTCCAGGGTCCGGGGGTCCGCCCCCACCTGGGCCATGAGCTCCGTGATCCGGCGGCAGGAGAGCCCGGCGTCGACGAGCAGCCGGGCGTTTCCGGCTTCGATATAGGCGGCGTTCCCCGAGGAACCGCTGCACAGGGGCACAAAGCGCATACACACCTCCAAAGTAATATAAAAGTATAGCACAACTTTGCCCGGAACGCTACCCCAGGCCCAAAACTTGTGCTATACTCTTTCCCATGGAACGTGTGGAAGAAAAGGCGTACGCCAAACTGAATCTCACATTGGGCGTCCTCTACAAGCGGATGGACGGCTATCACGCCCTCGATACCCTCATGGAGACCGTGAGCCTCTATGACCGGATCACCGTGGCCCCCGCGAAGACCGTGGAGGTCCACGTCACCGGGGCGGAGCTGCCCTTTGAGAACACCATGTACAAGGCGGCCCTGGCCTACCAGAAGCTGTCCGGCAAGGGGTGCATCGTCACCTGCGAAAAGCGGCTGCCCAGTGAGGCGGGCATGGGCGGCGGGTCTGCGGACGCGGCGGCGGTGCTGCGGGGGCTCCAAAGGCTCCACCGGATGCTGACGGATCGGGAGATCAAGGATATCGCCCTCTCCGTGGGGGCGGACGTGCCCTTCTGCCTCCAGGGGGGCCTGTGCCGGTGCGAGGGCGTGGGGGAGATATTGACCCCTGTCGTGGGGCCAAAGCTCTGGTTCGCCGTAGTGAAACCTCCCAAAGGCGTGTCCACCAAGGCCCTGTTCGAGAGCCTGCCCCTGCCCCGGCCCCGGGTGGAGACGGTGCGGTGTTTGGCGAAGCTGGGGCAAAACGACCTTGTCGGCGCGGCCAGGTATATGGAGAACGCCCTGGAGGCCCCGGCTATCGCCCTGGTACCCGAGATCGGCGAGATCAAGGGAGCCCTGCGGGAGCGGGGGGCCTTGGCTGCCTGTATGACCGGCAGCGGCTCCGCGGTGTTCGGGCTGTTCGAGAACGAGGACCAGGCCCAGAACGCCGTCGTCGGCTTCCCGGAAAACTACTATAGGGCTGTGTGCCATAGCGTATGATGGAAAACAGATTCGACAAAAAAACACATCGGCTGGCGTTGGCCGGCCAGCTCTGCGGGGCCACGCTCCTCTTGACCCTCCTCTCTATCCCCCTGCCCAGCGGGTACGGGTACGTGAACCTGGGGGACGGGGGCGTGTACCTCTGCGCCATGCTGCTGCCCGGGGGCCTGGGCGCTCTCGCCGCGGGGGTGGGCGCGGCTCTCGCGGACCTCATTTTGGGCTGGGCCGTTTACGCCCCGGCCACGCTGATCATCAAGGGCTGCACATCGCTCCTTGCCGGGTTGGCCCTCCGCCGCGCGAAAAAGGCGACCGTCCCCCTGGGCCTCCTCTGCTGCCTCCTGGTGCCCCTCGGCTACTTCCTTTACGAGTCGGTCCTCCTCACGGCTCCCGTGGCGGCGGTAAACGCCCTGCCCAACGCCCTCCAGGCGGCCCTGGGCGCAGGCCTCGGGACGCTGGTGGGGAAGCACCTCCAAAAGATCATCGCAAAATGACGGCGGGCGATCCACGAGTCGCCCGTTTGTTCCGCAAAAAAAGGACGGGTTCTTGCCCGTCCCGTTTCGCTATACGCTTACTCCCCTCTAAATCTCTTGTCCACCGCCTCGGCGATCAAACTGAGGGCGCGGGTGGGGGCCAGGGTGCCGTCCATGACCTGGGCCTCCACCGACTCCCGGGCCGCGGCCACGGCGGGGTCCCGAAGGAACAGGTTCATGAGGTAGTCCTGGGTCATCTCCTGGAGCCAGGTCAGGTTCTGGGCCGCCCGGCGCTTTTCGAGCTGGCCCGTCTTCTTCATCTGGTCGATGTAGGAGAGGACCACGTCCCAGATCTCCTGGATGCCCTCGCCGGTGTAGGCGGAGCAGGTGTAGGCTTTCGTGGTCCAGCCCTCGGTGGCGGGCATCAGGTAGTGGAGGATCTGCTCGTAGTCCGCCCGGGTCAGGAGGGCCTTCTGCAGATTGTCGCCGTCGGCCTTGTTGACGAGGATGGCGTCCGCAAGCTCGATGACGCCCTTCTTCACGCCCTGCAGGTCGTCGCCGGCGCCGGTGAGCACCACCACCAGGAAGAAGTCCACCATGGACCGGACGGTGGTCTCGCTCTGGCCCACGCCCACGGTCTCAACGAGGATGATGTCGTAGCCCGCGGCCTCCGCAAGGAGCATGGTCTCCCGGCTCTTGCGGGTGACGCCGCCCAACGTGCCGCCGGCGGGCGACGGGCGAATGAAGGCGTTGGGCTCCTTGGCGAGCTGCTCCATACGGGTCTTGTCGCCCAGGATGGCGCCGCCGGTGACGGAGGAACTGGGGTCCACCGCCAGGACCGCCACCTTGTGGCCCTGCTGACAGAGCTTGGTGCCGAGAGCCTCGATGATGGTGGATTTGCCCGCGCCGGGGACGCCGGTGATGCCCACCCGGACGGCCTTGCCCGTGTAGGGGAGGAGCCGCTGGACGATGTCCTGGGCCATGGTGTAGTGCTTCGGCGCGTTGCTTTCCACCATGGTGATGGCTCGGGAGAGCTTCATCCGATCCCCGGCCAAAACGCCCTCCACGTAGTCGTCGATGGTCATCTTGGGCGGGCGGGCGGAGCGGGTGGCGTCGGTTGCCCGCCGGAGCTCCTCGTTGCTCTTGGTGATGCCGGTCATGACGAAGCTGGCGAACTTACTGTCCCCCTGCTTCTCCTTGTCGATCCACTCGGGTTTGTAGGTGGTGTATTCCTCTCCCACGGGTTCCCCTCCTAAAGAGCCGGGCGGCCCACTCATGCGCGCCGCCCGGGTATTGGTCCATGTTCAGGTCTTATTCTTCCTCTTCGTCCAGGCGCTTGTTGAGGATCTCCAGCATGTCCTTGGCGGCGAAGGGGATGGGCGTGCCGGGGCCGTAGATGGCGGCGGCGCCGTGGTCCTTCAGGAACTGGTAATCCTGGGCGGGAATGACGCCGCCCGCGATGACCATGATGTCCCCGCGGCCCCGCTTCTCCAGCTCTTCCACCAGCTGCGGGAGCAGGGTCTTGTGTCCGGCGGCCAGGGAGCTCATGCCCACGATATGCACGTCGTTGTCCACGGCGTCCTGGGCGGTCTCGGCGGGCGTCTGGAACAGGGGACCCACATCGACGACGTAGCCCATGTCGGCGTAGCCGGTGGCGACCACCTTCGCGCCGCGGTCGTGGCCGTCCTGGCCCATCTTGGCGACCATGATCCGGGGCCGACGGCCGTGCTTCTTCTCGAACTCGGCGGTCATCTTCCGGACCTCCTCGATGGTGGCGGCGTCGGAGTACTCGGAGGAGTACACGCCGGAGATGCTGCGGATCACGGCCTTATGCCGCCCGCAGACCTTCTCCACCGCATAGGAGATCTCGCCCAGGGACGCCCGGGCACGGGCCGCGTCCACGGCCAGCTCCAACAGATTGCCTTCTCCCGTTTCCATAGCTTTCGTGATGGCGTCCAGCTTCTGCTGCACGACTTCGTTGTCCCGGTTGGCGCGGAGCTTCTTCAGCCGCTCGATCTGCGCCTGGCGCACGGCCATGTTGTCCACGTCCAGAATGTCGATGGCTTCCTCCTGGTCGAGGGGCAGGTAGTTGAGACCCACGATCTTCTCGTTGTTGGAGTCGATGCGGGCCTGACGGCGGGCAGCGGCCTCCTCGATACGCATCTTGGGCAGGCCGGAGTCGATGGCCTTGGACATGCCGCCCAGCTTCTCCACCTCCATGATGTGGCCCCAGGCCCGCTTCACCAGCTCGTTGGTGAGGGCTTCTACGTAGTAGGAGCCGCCCCAGGGGTCGACCACCTTGCAGACGCTGGTCTCGTCCTGGATGTACAGCTGGGTGTTCCGGGCGATACGGGCGGAGAAGTCGGTGGGGAGCGCGATGGCCTCGTCGAGAGCGTTGGTGTGCAGACTCTGGGTGTGGCCGAGGGCCGCGCCCATGGCCTCCATGCAGGTACGGGCCAGGTTGTTGAAGGGATCCTGGGCCGTCAGGGACCAGCCGGAGGTCTGGGAGTGGGTACGGAGGGCCAGAGACTTGGGGTTTTTGGGATCGAAGGTCTTGACGATCTTGGCCCACAGGATACGGGCGGCCCGCATTTTGGCCACTTCCATGAAGTAGTTCTTGCCGATGGCCCAGAAAAAGCTGAGCCGGGGGGCGAACTGGTCCACGGTCAGGCCCGCATTCACGCCGGTGCGGAGGTACTCCCAGCCGTCGGCCAGGGTGTAGGCCATCTCGATGTCGGCGGTGGCGCCGGCTTCCTGCATGTGGTAGCCCGAGATGGAGATGCAGTTGAACTTGGGCATGTTCTTGGAGGTATAGGCGAAGATGTCGCCGATGATCCGCATGGACGCCGCAGGGGGATAGATGTAGGTGTTGCGGACCATGAACTCCTTCAGGATGTCGTTCTGGATGGTGCCGGTCAGCAGCTTCTTATCCACGCCCTGCTCTTCACCCGCCACGATGTAGAAGGCCAGGATGGGGAGCACGGCGCCGTTCATGGTCATGGACACGGACATCTGGTCCAGGGGAATGCCGCTGAACAGGATCTCCATGTCGAGGATGGAATCCACGGCCACGCCCGCCTTGCCCACGTCGCCCACCACACGGGGATGGTCGGAGTCGTAGCCCCTGTGGGTGGCGAGGTCGAAGGCGATGGACAGGCCCTTCTGGCCCGCCGCCAGGTTCCGGCGATAGAAGGCGTTGGATTCCTC